>Ga0187827_10006339_pt1 | contig 13562 bp, 10 predicted proteins | sample ETNtaG_39_FD_167969 | JGI IMG/M metagenome (GOLD analysis project Ga0187827, IMG submission 167969) | Marine microbial and viral communities from oxygen minimum zone, Eastern Pacific Ocean - ETNP2014_SV_150_PacBio MetaG (Illumina Assembly) | ecosystem: Environmental > Aquatic > Marine > Hypoxic... | reverse complement strand
CAATCTTAGACATTTTTTCTTTACGGTCCAATCAACTTATAAAGATATGAAGGAACTTGGCGGCGGTTCCATAGTTAATATTGGAAGTTTTTCATGGATGCTTTCTCAAGGAGGTATGCCCGGATATACAACAGCAAAATCTGCTGTTGCAGGACTTACCAAAACCCTTGCAAGGGATTTAGGTGAATTTAATATTCGTGTAAACTGTGTTGTTCCGGGATGGATACTTACAGAAAGACAAAAAAATTTATGGCTTACAGCTGAAGTTGAAAAAGAACAGCTAAAGAGACAGTGCCTGAAAAGGATGCTGGTGCCTGAAGATATAGCAAAAGTCGTTCTATTTTTTTCATCGGATCAAAGCTCAGGATGTACTGCTCAAAATTATATTGTTGATGGCGGAACCGTATGATTTATGGTTTGAAGTAAGTGCGAAGTCCATTCAATTGTCCATAACAATATATATTGCAAAAAAAATTTACAAAATAAATAATAATAATTTTAAATATGATTTTTTCACTCTTGAAATTTTTTTTTATTCTGATTTAATAAATTATGCTTAATTTTTCATTGATGGGCGCAGGAAGAATAGGAAAAATGCATGCAAAGAACATAGCTATGCATTCAAAATGTAATTTAACTTACATCTATGATATCAATCAAGATTTAGCTAACGAAGTTGCAAAGCAAAACGAAGCTCAAGTAGTGCAATCAGCTGAAGAAGCAATCAACAGTAAAGACGTGGACGTAGTATTTATTGCCTCTGCCACACCTAGTCACATAGATTTTATAACTATGGGCGCCAATGCAGGAAAAGCAATTTTTTGTGAAAAGCCAATTGATTTAGATATTGAAAACGTTAATAAATGTTTTGAAACAGTTAAAGATATTGATGTTCCTATTCAAATTGGATTTAATCGAAGGTTTGATAATAGCCATAAATCATTAAAATTAGCTAAGGATAACGGTCAAATAGGAAAGCTTGAAATGGTTGTTATTACTAGCAGAGATCCTGAACCACCAGGAATTGATTATTTAAAAGCAGCCGGAGGTGTTTTTAGGGATATGACCATTCATGATTTTGATCTATCAAGATTTATATTGGGGAATGATCCTATAGTAGAAGTTTGTGCTTATGGAGGCCAACTTGTAAGTGAAGAATGCAGACAGATTGGAGATCATGATACCGCGATGTTGATAATGCGCTCACAACAAGGTGTTTTAATTCACATCAATAATTCGCGGCGCGCCGTTTATGGATATGATCAAAGACTAGAAATTTTTGGAAGTAAAGGTATGATGATTTCAAATAACCAATTTCCTACATCTGTTGAAGTATTTAATAAAAATAATACTTATGCCAAAGATCTTATTCACTTCTTTTTTATTGAAAGATATGATCAAGCCTATAAAGACCAACTAGATGATTTTGTGAATATTATATCAAGCAATAAAAAACCAAGTGTAACATTTGAAGATGGTCGCAATGCATTGATTTTAGCAAACGCTGCATATGAATCTCTTGAGAGTGGAAAATCTGTTAAAGTTAATTTTAATTAATTATAAAATTAATAAATAAAAATTATTTATTTAATTGTTTAAATTATTTTTTTTAAATTTTTATTTAATATTTTTGCGTTGTCAGCAATATCTAAAATTGTAAATCTGTTTCTTAAATATTTTGAATAAAGAATTGCATCAACATATAATTTTTTTGTAAATCTAAATTTTTTATAGCTTATTGTATTTTTTTTAAATATTTTAAAAAGTTCTTTATGAGTAAAAATAATTTTATTAAATTCTAATTTTAATTTTTTCCAATTTTGCTCCAATTTTATATTGGTTTTTATAATTTGACTTTCAGATAATTTTTTTCTTTTATAAATTTCATTAAAATATATTGATTGTTTTTTATCAAATATTTTATTAATTATTTTCTCTTCATTTTTTTTATAAAATAGCTTTGGAGCTTTATTATTTTTAAAAAAAATTATTTGTAGTTTTATCATTGAGTAAGTTGTTAATGCAATTTGTTCGCCATGCGTTGTAGCATTTGATTTTTCCTTGAACATATCAAGGTAATGTGAAATCATATGTTCTGACATACTTCCGAATTTAGAACTTCTATTTTTAAAAGTTGTTAAACCCATTACTATACAAGACCTAAATAAATTTTTTATAGAATCTTTATCGTAAAAAATCTTATTATAATTTTTAATTAATTTTTTTTCTAAAGTAAAAAATTTTTTATACATTTTACTGTCATATTTATCTGCATGTACAAAATTAGATATATAACAATCTGTTTGAGCAGTTATTCTACAAACAAGATCAAAAAAAGCACTGTTTATTAGTCTTTTTGGCGAATTTATAACAGTATTTAGATCAACTATAATTGCCATTGGAAATTTTCCATTTAGGCTTTTTTTTATTTTATTTGCAGTAATTGAAGTAGTATTGGATGCATATGCATTTGAAGGAGCTGTTGGAAAAACAATGTATTCTTTTTTTTTATATATGCTGCGTATTTACATATCTCGTTGACAGTTCCAGAACCCACAGCTATTAAAAGTGTTGAGGAATTTAAAAACTTAGAGACATAAAAAGCACTTCTTATATTTGATATCTTGGATGTTAAAATTATCTTGGAAACTTCAAATTCCTCTTTAAAATTATCAAATATTTTTTTTCCTAAAATTTTAAATGTTGTTTGATCAGAAACAATTAAAAATTTTTTTTTATTTGTAATTTGATTAATAATTTTTTTTTGATTATTAACAAATGAATTTATAAAAAATATTTTTTTAATTGGTAAGTTTTTATTTTCATAAAATTTTTTAAAGAAAGCAATATCATTATTCATAAATTCTTTAATCTCTAATTTCTTTTATTTCATTTAATATACTTTTGTTTTGTAAATAAATTTTACTATACAAATTGAGAAGTTTACGAGAAAAAATAATTTCTTTTTTATCTGGTACAAAAATTGTTTTTTTTTGTTTTTTTAAAATCAAATTCGCTGCTGTTTTATAAGAATTATAATATCCTAAATTTGTTAATGATAATATTGCAATGCCCAAACTAGTTCCCTCACTATTTCTTGGTCTTTCAATATTTAAGCCAGAAATATTTGCAAACATTTGACACCAAAGATTACTCTTAGCACCACCTCCAACAGCAATTATTTTCTTTATTCTTTTATTTATCTTTTTTAAAACTATATTAAGTGTAAAAATTTGTTCTAACACAATTGATTCCATAATAGATCTATAAATGTCTAATTGTGAAGTATTACCTGAAATTCCAATGAGTATGCCTCTTGCATTACTGTCCCAGTATGGTCCCATAGCTCCCAATAAATATGGTGTAAAAAAAAGTCCTGTTTTTCGGATAGAAGAATTTTTAATTTTTTTTTCAAATTTTTTATAATTTTTAATTTTTTTTAATTTTAAAATATTATTTAAGTACCAATCAATTGAAAAAGTGCCTGCTTTAATTGGATTTTCTAAAATATATCCTTTGTTATCTAAACTTAAACTTGTTTTACAGGATTTATCAAAAAAATATTTTTGTGAAAAAATCCCAGAATTGACACTTGTACCCAAATTTAAAAAAGCTGAATTATCAAAATTACAAACTGTTCCCATAAAAGCTGATTGTCCATCGCCGCCCCCAACCATAACGGGAATATCCTTTTTTAGTCCAGTAATTTTGGATGCTTTTAAAGTTAAATGGCCTACAATGCTCCCAGGTTTATGCGATTCAGGAAAATTGTTTTCATCTAATCCCAATTTTTTAAGAATAACTTTAGACCATCTTTTCTTTTTTACATCAAAAAGTCCGCTTGAGTCAGAACTTGCCCAGCTGGTTTTAAATTTGTTAGTTAAAAACCAAACTAAGTATGATTGTACATCTAAAAATTTATAGGTTTTATAAAAAATTTTTTTTTCATTATTTTTTATCCATACAATTTTATAAATAGAAGGTATTATATCTATATTTTTACCAGTGATTTGATGAATTTTTTTTAAACCGATTGTTTTTGGAAAAGAATCAACTTCTTTTTTACATCTTTCATCTAACCACGTTATTGCTGGGCGCAAAGGTTTCCCCTTTTGATCTACAGGAACAAAAGTTTCTCTTTGGTTTGTAATACAAATACTTAATATTTTATATGATAGAAATTTTAATGAAATTTTCTTCAAATTATCAATTAAACTTTGAATCCATTCTTTAGCATTTTGTTCATAGTATCCAGTTTTTGGGGTATATAATTTGATTTTTTTTGAAGTTTTAAAAACAAGATTACCCTTTACATCCCAAACCATTGTGGTGCTTGATGAAGTGCTACTATCTACAGTTAATATAATTTTTTTATTCATAATTAAAAGATAAACATATTTTAATACAAATATTTTTTCTATATAAATTTACCAATGAAACAAAATAAAAAAATTATTCTTATATCTGGTGTATCACGTGGAATTGGAAATGCTGTAGCCTTGCGTTTTTTGAAAGAAAACTCGGTTGTTTTTGGAATTTCTAGAAAAAAAATAATTAAAAAAAACCCAATTTTTAGATATAAAAATTTTTTCCATCTAAAGGGCAACATAAATAATTTAAATTTTTTATCTAAAAGTAAAAACATCATTGAAAAAAAATTTAAAAAAATAGATGTTATTATTTTGAATGCTGCAATAATTGGTGAAATGAAAATGATAAAAAAATCAAATTTAGAAATTTGGAAAGAAGTTATTAATACAAATTTAATTGCGAACTTCTACATCATCAGAATTTTTTTTAACTTAATTAACAAAAGTAAATTTGGAAGAATAGTTTCTGTTACAACAACAGCATCTTGGAAAATCAGACCTTTATGGAGCTCGTATTCTTCCTCTAAAGCTGGATTAGAAATTTTAATTAAAATTCTTAATAGAGAAAATACTAATAAAAATTTAAAAATAAATTTTATTGATCCAGGAAGAGTAAGAACCAGTATGAGAGAAATAGCCGCTCCTAAAGAAAATCCTGAGAAAAATCCTCTACCAGAAAAAATTGTAGATAAGTTTATTTTTTTATCATCCAATAAGTGTAAATTTAGTGGGAAAGTTGTTAAAGCTCAAAAATAATAAATCTAAGCTGTAATTATATTAACATCAAATTTTTTTAACATTTTAATATTGTTTTCTTCAATTCCGCTATCAGTAATTCCAGTATTAATTCTTTCTAAACTAATTGATGAATAACAACCTTCCTTGTAATTAAATTTACTACTATCTGCTAAAACAATTGTTTTTTGGCTCTTTTCAGTAATAAATTATCATAATTTATGATTATAGGGTCGCTTTCCAACAATTATTTTCAAAAAAAAAAATTCTTTTCAATTTATCATTGCTAATTATTTTTTTTTATACTTTAATGGAGTAAAATTAGGAGGAATTATTATGAAAATAAAATCATTAATAGCTCTTGTTTTTTCGTTTTTATTATTAAGTTATACGAATGTTAACGCACAGAGTTTAATTTTTTATGTTGTTCCAAAAATGATGCAAAATCCATTTTATGAACCTGCAGCAGCAGGATGTGCTAAAGCTGCAGAGGAATTAGAGGGTATAAGTTGTGTTTTTATTGGACCAGCTCAACATAATGAAGAAGAACAATTACAAATCGTCGCTGATTTATTAGCCAAAGGAGTCGACGGTATTTCAATGGCTCCTTCGAATGCACCAGCAATGGGTAAATTATTAAGAAAACAAAATACAAATAATATACCTATTATAACTTTCGATTCAGATTTGCAGGCTGAAGATAGAGATCTTCGTCTAGCATATGTTGGTACTCATAACTATGCTATTGGAGTTAATTTAGCTAAAATTACTATGGAGCTAAAACCAGATGGTGGAACTGTATGTTTACTTTCTGGTGGAGCTGCAGCAAATAATCTAAATGAAAGAATGCAAGGATTTAGAGATACTGTTGTAGGTTCAGCTTCTTCTGATCCTCCAGGACCACGCTTAACAGGTCAAAATGGATGGAGTGAAGTTGATGGATGCCCAGTTTATTCTAATGATGATGTTGCATTATCAGTTCAGCAAATGGCTGATGTAATGAATAAATACGAAGATCTAGGAGCTTTCGTTCCAGTAGGTGGATGGCCTCAATTTGCTGAAGCAGCTTATAAAGATGCAGTAGAGGCTCATATGGATAGAGTTAGCAGTAAAAAAACTCTATTAGTTGTTGCCGATACTTTGCCTCAACAGCTTGAAGCTTTGAAAGCTGGATTAAGTCATGCTCAAGTGGGACAAAAACCTTACCAAATGGGATATGATTCTGTTTATATCCTCAAAGAAGTTATTGAGGGGAATTTAAGAGCGGTTGACGATGCTTCTAATAATGCAATTTATACTGGACTAGATATCTGCTTACCAGAAAATGTAGATACATGTACCGGTGGTTAATATTTAATCAAGTAACATCCTTCCTTTTTTAAGGGAGGATGTTTTATAAAAAATGTCCATATTAGCTCTAAAAAGTATTTCAAAAAATTTTGGAGCTATTGAAGCTTTGAAAAATGTAAATTTAAATCTAGATAAAGGTCAGGTTGTCGGTTTGATGGGGGACAATGGAGCTGGTAAATCTACATTGATAAAAATTATTGCCGGTGTTTTTCAAGCAAATACTGGTGAAATTCTATATAATGATCAGCAAGTAAATTTTTCAAAACCCATTGATGCTAGAAATAGTGGCATTGAGGTTGTTTATCAAGACTTGGCATTATGTGATAATCTAACAGCAGCTGCAAATATTTTTTTATCAAGAGAATTATTTAAAAAATTTTTCTACATCCCTTTTTTGAATTATAAAAAAATGTATGATGTTTCTCAGGGCTTATTTGATGAATTAAAATCTGAAACGAGGCCAAGAGATGAGGTTAAGTTAATGTCTGGGGGACAGAGACAAGCAGTTGCCATAGCAAGAACAAAATTGACTGAAGCTAAAATTGTTTTAATGGATGAACCTACAGCTGCAATTAGCGTAAGACAGGTGGCTGAAGTTTTAGACTATATTCGTCAACTTAGAGACCAAGGTATTTCTATTATATTGATTAGTCATAGAATGCCTGATGTTTTTGAAGTTAGTGATAGAATAGTGGTTTTAAGGCGAGGTAGCAAAGTTGCAGATAAAAAAATCAGTAACAGCTCTCCAGAAGAAGTAACAGCATTAATTACTGGAGCTTTGCAGTCAGCATAGTATGGAAAATAACGATAATAATATCGGATCAACTTTTCTTAGAGCACTAATCAAAGACCAAGTTTTTTGGATATGTATTGCATTAATTATAATGATTGTAGTTTTTTCCATAATAGCTGATGCATTTGCAACTGGACCAAATTTATTCAATATTACAAGGAATTTTTCATTTATTGCAATAATGGCACTTGGGATGTGCGTAGTGATTATTACAGCTGGTATAGATCTATCTGTAGGATCTGTTCTAGCTTTATCAGCTGTGGTGTTGGGCATTGTTATGCGAGAAGGATATAGTATTTGGCTCGGAGCTTTTGCTTGCTTTGGAACAGGTTTATTATGTGGTTTAGTTAATGGATATTTGATTGCATATGTGAAAATAAATCCTTTTGTAGTTACATTAGGTATGTTGAGCATTGCTCGAAGCCTTGCGATTGTAGTCACAAAAAATGCAATGATCTATGAATTTGGACCAGATGAGGATTTATTGAATGAAATAGGTGGCGGAGCGACTTTAGGAATGCCTAATTCTGTGATTGTACTTTTTGTTTTAACTTTATTTTTTATTTACGCTTTAAATTATACTGCTTGGGGAAAACATATTTATTCAATTGGCGGTAATGAAGAAGCAGCAAGATTAACAGGGGTAAATGTTAATTTTGTAAAATTATCCGCTTATCTTTTTTCAGGCTTGATGGCGGCAGTAAGTGCATTTTTAATGGTTGGATGGTTAGGTTCTGTTACAAACGGTATTGCTATGACATATGAGTTAAAAGTAATTGCATCTACTGTAATAGGAGGAGCAAATTTAATGGGCGGAGCTGGAGGAGCTTTCGGTGCAGTAATAGGAGCAGCCTTAATTGAAATTATTAGAAATGGATTGTTATTAGCCGGAATGGATCCATATTGGCAAGGAACATTTGTGGGAGCCTTCATAATTTTAGCAGTATTGGTAGATAAATTTAAAATAACTACAAGAAGATAAACTATGACGATAAATAATATTTCGCCGAAAAACTTATGGAATATAAAAGATTCCTCAAAACTAAGCTTATTAAAACTTTTAGTTTATCGTTCACGTCTTTTAGGAGCAGATTTACAAGTAACTAATTTTGGAGGCGGCAATACTTCTACTAAATTGTATTTAAAGGATCCTCTAACAAACAAAAATGAAAAGATTATGTATGTTAAGGGATCAGGGGGGGACTTGGGAACAATTAAATTGGATGGATTTTCGAGTCTATATATGAGTAAATTTTATTCTTTAAGGAATTTATATAAAGGAAAAAAATTTGAAGATGATATGATACCTATGTATCCGCATTGTTACTATAATTTAAATGCACGCCCTACTAGTGTTGATACTCCACTACATGGTTTTATCGAATACGATTTTGTTGACCATACTCATCCGGATGCAATTATTGCAATAGCTACTGCAAAGGATGGAAAAAAAATATGTAGTAAGGTTTTTAATAATAAGGTTGCTTGGGTTGGTTGGCAAAGACCAGGATTTGATTTAGGTTTAAAACTTGGCGATATTTCTAAAAATAAGAAATTCATTGGAGTTATTCTAGGTGGCCATGGTTTATTTACGTGGGGCAATAATGATAAAGAATGCTACGCACACACAATAAGTGTTATTTCACAAGCAACAAATTGGCTTAAAAGAAATTCTAAATCAAAACCATTTGGAAAAATTATTTATAAAAGTTTTAATGAATCTAAAAGAAAAGAAATAATATCTAAAATTATACCTTTCATAAGATCAGAAATTTCTTCAACAGAATATAAAATATCTCATTTTAATGATCATAAATTTGTTTTAGAATATGTTAATTCTAATAGTTTAAAAAAACTAGCTAGTATTGGCACCTCATGCCCAGATCATTTTATTAGAACGAAAAAAAAACCTATTGTATTAAATTTTAATCCAATTAATTATAGTGAGTCACGATTTAAAAAGAAACTAAAATTTGAGTTAGATAAATATAGAAAATCTTATTTTAATTATCACCTAAAAAATAAATCACTAGATTCTCCAAAAATAAGAGATCCTAATCCTATTATTTTTTTAATACCAAGGGTAGGTATGATATCTTTTGCAAAAAATAAAACTAATGCAAGACTAGCTAGTGAATTTTATTTAAACGCGATAAATGTTATGAAGGGCGCTGAAGGTGTTTCAAAATATACGGGATTAAGTGACAGAGAAGCATTTAATGTGGAATATTGGTCTTTAGAAGAAGAAAAACTAAAAAGACTACCCAAACCAAAACCCTTAAGTGGAAAAATTGCTTTAATAACAGGCGCTTCAGGCGCCATTGGCAAAGCGACCGCAAAAAAATTGTTAAAAAATGGCGCGACTGTTTTTCTTACTGATATAAACAAAAATATTTTGAATAAAGTTATTAAAGAATTAAAAAATGAATTTATCTTTGACAATGTCAGTGGATGTCCAATCGATGTTAGTAATGAAGAAAGTGTGAAAAAATGCTTTAATTCTTTGTTAAATATCTTTGGAGGTATTGACATTCTGATTTCAAGTGTTGGTATAAACACCGAAGCATCCTTTGAAGAAACATCTCTTTCTCTTTGGAATAAAAATTTTAGTGTATTATCAACAGGTTATTTTCTGGTAGCTAGGGATTCATTTAAGATTATGAGAAATCAAGGCAAGGGGGGCTCTATTATATTCGTTGTAAGTAAAAATGGCATGATACCATCTAATAAGGTTTCTTCTTACTGCTCAGCTAAAGCAGCTGAACTTCAATTATCGAGATGTATAGCCCTTGAAGGAGCAAGGTATAATATTCGTTCGAATGTAGTAAATCCTGATGCTGTAATTAAAGAATCAAACTTATGGTCAAATGAATTGAAATCTAAAAGATCAAAAACTTACAATATCAAAATTAGTGAATTGGAAGATTTTTACAAAAATCGTTCATTATTAAAAAAATCAGTTTATGGTGAAGACATTGCTGAAGCAATTTATCATTTTTGTTTGGAATCTTCACAGAAATCAACGGGAAATATTTTAAATGTTGACGCTGGACATGTAGCAACATTCCCCAGGTAATTTATTGAAAAATCAAAATAACACTCTTGTATTTGATATTGGTAAAACAAATATCAAGGCAATTTTGTTCAATGCTAAAGGAAAAATTATTAATGAAAAAAATCAAAATCATAAATTTACTTCTAAATCAAATCATCTAAACATTATCCAAGTTGATAAAATTTATGAATTAGTTATTAAATTTATTAAAAAAATTTCTAATGATTTTATAATTGATAAAATTATATTTACTTCTCATGCTAGTACTTCAGTTATTAATATAAACGAAAGTAAAAACATCATTCTTCCTGTTTTAGATTATGAAAATAAATTTGATAAAAAATTTGAAGATAAGTATTTTAAATATCATAAATGCGCTTTTTCTGAAACATTAACTCCTAAACTGTCAACAGGATTGGTGCTTTCAAAAACAATTTATTATTATATTGACAAAATGAAAAAAAACTTTTCTTCAGTTGAAAGTATAATTTTTTATCCTCAATATTTTGCTTGGAGATTATCAGGAATTAAGTCGAGTGAAATCACTTACGTTGGTTGTCATAGTGATCTATGGTCATTTAAAAAGGAAAATTTTTCTACTTTTGTATTTAAGAATAAATTACAAAAAAAAATTCCAAAACTTTATAAATCATGGGGTAAATTAGGAAAAATTAAAAAAGATCTATCCTTAGGAACTAAAATAAACCCTAATTGTAATATTTATTGCGGATTACATGATTCAAATGCAGCTTATTATCTTTATGAAAAAAAATTTAATAAACCTTTTACCTTGGTTTCAACTGGTACTTGGGTTGTTATTTTTAACAGACAAATGAATCTAGGTTTACTCAATGAAAAAAAAGAAATTTTTGCGAAATTAAATGTTTTTGGCAAAATGATTCCAGTAATACGTTTTATGGGAGGAAGAGAGTATTCAGTAATCGTAAAAAAATGTTTAAATTTCACAAAGACAAAGGCAAGCATCGATAATCTTTTTAAGAAAAAAGTTTATGCTATGCCGTCTTTTGCTGAAGGAGGGCCTTTTAATAATATGAAAGGACAAATTATTAATCAAAAATTAATAAGATCACAAGATGATTATATTAGTTTAGCTTCCCTTTATGTTGCTTTAATTACTGATTATTGTTTGAAACAGGTTGATTCAATAAATTCAATCATTATTGATGGTGGCTTTGTAAAAAATAAAGTATTTTTATATTGTCTTTCTGTTTTGCGTCAAAATCAAAGAATATTTGTTAATTATGAAAGTAATGGCACAGCAACTGGGGCTTTTTTATTATGTAACAAAAGATCTAATTATAAATTAAATCTAGAAAAACTACCTATATGTAGTGATGATGTTATAATAAAGTATAAAGAAGAATGGTTAAAATTAATAAGTAAAAAATTTAGTAATATTGTTTTAAATAAAAACAAATATGAATTGTAAGTTTTGAAAATGAAAACCCAAAAATTGTCTTGTTCTCATGCATTAATTAAATATTTAATTGCACAAAAAATATTTATTAATGAAAAAAAATTGCCGCTGTTTGCCGGAGCTTTTGGTATTTACGGACATGGTAATGTAGCTTGTATTGGACAAGCAATGGAAGAATACCAAAATGAATTGCCTGGTTATAGAGGTCACCATGAACAAAACATGGCTTTAACAGGAATTGGGTATGCCAGAGCAATGCGAAGGAAACAAATTTTTATTGCAACTTCGTCTATAGGTCCTGGTGCGACTAATATGGTCACTGCTGCTGCAGTAGCCCTTAGTAATAGACTTCCCATTTTACTTTTACCAGGTGATACTTTTGCTAGCAGATTTCCCGATCCGGTACTTCAGCAGGTTGAAAATTTCAATAGCCCAACAGAGACTCAAAATGATTCTTTTAAAGCGGTGTCAAAATATTTTGATCGCATTACACGCCCTGAACAAATACTCACTTCTCTTCCACAAGCAGTTCAAGTGATGCTTGATCAAGCTGAATGCGGACCCGCGATAATTTCAATGTCACAAGATGTTCAAGGTGAAGCCTTTGATTATCCTGAAATATTTTTTGAAGAACAAATACATGAGATTAGACGAATTCATCCAGATCAAAATCAATTGAAAAAATCCGCGGATGTTATAAAAAATTCTAAACAGCCAATCATAATTTCTGGTGGCGGTGTTTTATATTCAGAAGCAGAAAAAGAACTTTCCGAATTTGCAAAAAAACACAACATACCCGTTACAACAACAGTCATGGGCATAGGATGCATGGATAAAGATGATCCTTATTATATTGGACCCATCGGCTGTTTGGGAGTTGGCTCTTCCAATAGCTTATCTAAAGATACTGATTTAGCTTTGGCTATTGGAAATAAATTAGGTGATTTTACAACCGGTTCGTGGACTAATTTTAACAATCCTGATTTTAAATTAGTTTCTATTAATGCAGCACGCTTTGATGTTACAAAGCATAGAGCAATACCTGTTGTAGGGGATGCAAAAATTACACTTGTAGAGCTATCAAAGTTATTAGGGGATTGGCAAGCTCCAATAAACTGGTATGACCGCGCTATAAAAGAAAGAAAAAAATGGGACGAGTATGTGGAAAAAGAAAGCGGTCCAACAAATCAGGAAATACCAACTTACGCGCATGCCATTGGAGCTGTATATAGAAATGCTGATCCCTCGGATGTTGTTGTCACAGCAGCTGGAGGATTGGTTGGAGAGACCGTTCAAATCTGGAAACCTAAAAAAATAAATACTTTTGAAACTGAATGGGGCTTTAGTTGCATGGGATATGAAATATCAGGCGCCCTGGGGATGAAAATGGCAAAACCCGATCAAGATTTTATCGTTTTTATTGGTGATGGATCTTATCTTCTTGCAAACAGCGATATTTACAGTTCTATAATTTATGAAAAAAAACTTATCATAGTTGTTTGCGATAATAACGGACATATGGTTATCAACAGACTTCAATTAGCAAAAGGCGGAAAAGAATATTTATGCAACCTTAAATCAGCAAGAGCATCAAACTTTGTAGAAGTGGATTTTGCAGCTCATGCTGCTAGTATGGGCGCTGAAACTGAAACCGTCACTTCAACATCTGAATTAGAAGCTGCGTTTTTAAGAGCTAAAAAGTCTGATAAGACCTATGTTATATCAATAAAAACGCATGGCTATGAATGGTTAGAAGGAACAGCTTTCTGGGAAAGTCCTACCCTTGAAGTTCAAAACACAGAAGGCAATAAGCAAGCTTAT
>Ga0187827_10006336_pt1 | contig 13565 bp, 17 predicted proteins | sample ETNtaG_39_FD_167969 | JGI IMG/M metagenome (GOLD analysis project Ga0187827, IMG submission 167969) | Marine microbial and viral communities from oxygen minimum zone, Eastern Pacific Ocean - ETNP2014_SV_150_PacBio MetaG (Illumina Assembly) | ecosystem: Environmental > Aquatic > Marine > Hypoxic... | reverse complement strand
TTCAATTTCATATCGAAGTTAAAAACAATACAGTTACAGACTGGGGATGCGTACCTGAGTATAAATCTGCTTTGGAAGCTCAGTTTGGTGATGGAGCTTTAGAAAAGTTTGATCAAGAAGCCAAAGCGAACATGAAACAAATGAACAATTTTTCAGCTATTTTATATTCTAAATTTAAAAGTGGAATTTTAGGATATTAGTTTAATAGCAGACTCTTAAAAACTATTTTCTTTTTTTTTCCAAATTAATCCTGGCATTAGTTCAACTAATTTTTTTAAAAAGTCTGACTGTAAATCTTTGTTTTTTAATTTATCCGAAAATTCTTGATTTCCAATAATTAAAAAAAGTTCGCTTAGAAGATTAAATGATTTTTCAGTCTGATGAATTTGCAAAGATATTATTAATGCATCGATTGCCATATATATATTTTGATCAAATTTCAATAATTTGGCTCTTAGATAAAGATAATCTGGATCATGTTGGTATGCTTGGGAAATGGCTATTAATTTTTTTCTTGCCAAATTTTTATCAGCAACATTTAAATAATTATCTATTTCTTCAAATTTTTTTTTATCCATCGTCAATTACTAATTTAAAATTTTTTTGACATTTTTTTTTGATATCAAGCCACCAATTATTACAAATATTTGATTGTTCAATTAATTTTTTTTTATTGGTATTCATAGAAAGAATTATTTCTCTTGCTTCCTTCCAAAATTTTATTTTTAATAATGGATTATTGGGAAAAAGCCTATCATAATAATCATAAAGATTTTCTACAATTGGGATACTCCCGCACTCTAGAGCTTCATATAACCTATAGGTTTCTGGATGAAAATATCCGTTAGGACACAGTAAAAATTTAGAATCATTTATTGCATCTGAATACTTGTTGATTTTTAATGAATCTTTGGAATTAAATTTGGAGGTAAATTTTATGTAATTTGGTTCGATTTTTTTATTTTGAAAAATCAAATCATAACGACTTGATGCATGAGGAGTTCCAATAAAGGACCATAAATATTTTTTTTTTAAAATTTTTTTCTTATTAACAGTAAGTCCACTCTTATAACCAATTGGTATACAAGTTACTTTATTGTTATTGAAAAAATAGCCTAAGCAAAAAGTTCTCCATATATGGGAACAGCATTCGTATATAAAGTCTGTTTTTTCTTTTCCTCCTTCGTCACCCAAATGAATCAAAAAAATTTTTGAACATTTATTTGATAAATCATAATAAAAACTAGTTTTACTATTTAATTCAGAATCAACAATTATTATTTCATCAGATTTTTTTATTTGATTTAAATCTTCCAAAATTTCATATTTTATTTTTTCAAGCAGATAAAATATCCAATTGCGGGAAGCATTATGGTGATATTCGCCCCAAAATGACTTGGAATTTTTTTGCGTATTCCAAATAAACTTTTTCATTAATTATATAAATTATAATATCTTAACAAAGCTTATTATATATTTATTTGGTTATATCTTGCTTTTGTTTTTTAAGCGGGTTTGTTCATAGAGTCAAAAAACTCGGCATTATTTTTTGTATTTTTTAATTTAGAAATTAAAAACTCTATAGCATCCAATGTTCCCATTGAACTGATTATTCTTCTTAAAACATTCATCTTTTGAAGATCATCTTTTGCAAAAATAAGTTCTTCTCTTCTTGTGCCAGATTTTGTGATGTCAACTGCCGGATAAATTCTTTTATCATGAACTTTTCTGTCCATAATTACTTCGCTGTTACCCGTTCCTTTAAATTCTTCAAAAATTACCTCATCCATTCTACTGCCAGTATCTATTAAAGCTGTGGAGATTATAGTAAGTGATCCTCCTTCTTCCACGTTTCGTGCAGCGCCAAAAAATCTTTTTGGTCTTTGAAGTGCGTTCGCATCTACACCCCCTGTCAAAACTTTACCAGAACTGGGGACAACGGCGTTATACGCTCTACCAAGTCTTGTAATGGAGTCTAGAAGAATTATTACATCTTTTTTATGTTCGACTAATCTCTTGGCTTTTTCAATAACCATTTCAGCAACAGCAACATGTCTAGATGCTGGTTCATCAAACGTAGAACTGATTACTTCTCCTTTTACAGTTCTTTGCATATCTGTAACTTCTTCAGGGCGTTCATCAATTAGTAAAACCATAAGATAACATTTTGGGTAATTGGCAGATATTGAATGAGCAATATTTTGAAGCATTATTGTTTTTCCTGCTTTTGGTGGAGAAATTATTAAAGACCTCTGTCCTTTGCCGATAGGGGCAATTAGATCAATGATTCTTTGGGTTAAATCTGGATTTTTTTCAATTTTTGTTTTTTCAATTTCCATCTTTAATTGTTTGTCTGGATAAAGGGGCGTTAAATTATCAAATGCAATTTTATTTTTTCCTTTTTCGGGGCTTTCAAAATTTATTTGTTCAACTTTTAGCAATGCGAAATATCTTTCTCCATTTTTGGGAGATCTTACTTGGCCTTCTATAGAATCGCCTGTTCTTAGGCCAAATCTTTTTATTTGGCTTGGACTGACATAAATATCATCTGGACCAGGCAAATAGTTAGACTCGATTGCCCGTAAAAAACCAAAACCATCTTGTAAAACCTCCAAAACACCGCCTGCAGTAATTTCCTCATTATTGTCAGCAAGTTTTTTTAATATCGCAAATAAAATTTCTTGTTTTCTTAATGTGCTAGGATTTTCTATTTCAAGTTTTTCAGCTTTAGCAATAAGCTCTTCAGAGCTGGTGTTTTTAAGTTCTTGGATATTCATAATTTTATTGATTGTCTTGGAGACGCGATGGAATGAATATAGTTATTATTTGACAATATTTCAAGTCTACGATGGCTTATAAACTATTACAAAAATAATTAAAACCAACAAAACAGTAGGTATTTCATTGATTATTTTATAAACTTTAGCCGAATACGTGCTGTTGTTTTCAGTAAATTTTCTTAAACAATTAAATAGAAAAAAATGATAAATAGTTAAAATGACCACAAAAAGTAACTTGAGCTGCAACCAAAAAGAGCTCAAATTATCTATGCCAATAGTATGAATCAGTAAGCCACCGAAAATCCAAGATGCAATCATCGCAGGATTCATAATATAAATAAAAAGTCTTTTTTCCATGACTTTAAAAGTAGATATCAAATCTTTAGATTTGTTTTTTGCAATAGCCTCACTATGATAAACAAAAATTCTTGGTAAATATAAAAGTCCTGCCATCCAAGAAATAACAGCCATTAGATGAATTGATTTAAATAATAAATAGGCGTTCATTTTTCTAAAATGAATTTTTTCATAATTCTAAACAAGGACATTTTACATATTTATTAGGACACATTGATGATGAAATAAAATTATCCCTTGTTTCTTGTTTTAAAACTAGTTCTGTAAGCCCTTTAATAAAATTCTCTTCTGTTCCTAGCGCCGCTACCCTTTTATAAAAACTACAACCATTTTTTTCAGCTAATTTTTTATATTCTATATCTAATTCTACTAATGTTTCCGAGTGTTCTGACACAAAGGCTATGGGCACTATAACAATGCCTTTTTTTTCTTTGGAATATTTAATAATTACTTCATCCGTGGGCGGACCAATCCATTTCAGGGGGCCTACACGGCTTTGATAACTTATTACATAATTTAAATTTTCATTCTCTAAATTAGACATTATTTTTTTAACAGTTTCCTCGACTTGCCATTGGTAAGGGTCTCCTTTTTTTATTTTACTCTTCGGCAAACCGTGAGCAGAGAAAATTAACTTAAAATTATTATCTTCTATTACTTTTAGAGTTTTATTAATAAGCGAAATGTGTGAAGCTATAAAATTATTTTCTGTGGGATAACAACAAATAATTTTTGTTTTAACATTATAATTTTCTTTTTTACATAAGTCGCACCACTCATTAATAGAGGATCCCGAGGTCGAGGTCGAATATTGAGGATAAAGAGGCAAAAGTATTATCTCTTCTGGATTATATTCTCTAACTTTTTTAATTACATTTGAGGCCCGTGGATGCCAGCATCTCATTGCGATGAAGCACTTATAATCACCTTTTTTTGAAAGGTTGTTTTCTAAACTTTTTGCCTGATCTTGTGTCAGTTCAAGAATTGGAGATTTGTTTCCAATTTCTTTGTATATATTTTTTGCAATCGGAGCTCTTTTTTTAGAAATAAATTTTGCTAATGGATACCTAAAAATAGAAGGAATATTAATTATTGCAGGATCGTTAAATAAATTAAAAAGAAATGGTTCGACGCTTTCTGGTTTATCGGGCCCCCCTAGATTAAATAGTATTACAGCTTTTTTCATTAGGTTTTTTTTTCTCTAATAATATCAATTATATACTTTACCATGTTTGGATCGGTTTCTGGTAGAACGCCGTGACCTAAATTAAATATATAAGGATATCCGGAAAAAACATTTAAGTAATAATCAACGTTTTTTTTTATATTTTTTTTATTGGTTAATAAAATTTTAGGATTCAATCCTCCTTGGATGGGTAAATTGTTAACTTTGTTTTTTATCCATTCGGGATCAATTTCATAATCAATGCTAATTGCATTCGGCCTAACAATTGAACAAAATTCTTTATAGTCTTCTTTTTTTATACCCCTGGGAAAACAAATAATCGGTGTGCCTTTTTTTTTAATATAATTAACAATTTTTAAAGTCGGAGAATAACAATATTTATATAGATCATCCTTTGATAACAAGCCGGCCCAAGAATCAAAAAGCTGTATAACATTTGCTCCTGCCTCTATTTGTTTATCAATATGTAAACATATAATGTTTTCTAATTTTAAAATTAGATTATTTAATAAATTTTTATCATTTAAAAATTTTTTTTTATTAAAAATTTTTTTTGGAGACTGTTTATAAATCATATAAAGAAGTAACGTCCAAGGAGCACCAGCAAAACCTATTAAGCTTTTATTGTTATAATCCATATCATTTTTTAAAAGATTTAAACTTTTATAGACTGGATTAATACGATTTATAAAATCATTTTCTTTAATATTGAGAATTAAATCCAAATTAATATCCTCAAGAATTGGTCCTGCATTTTTTTTAAATTTAACTTTTTGACCCAAGCCGTAAGGAATAATTAAAATATCAGAAAATAATATAACCGCATCCAAATCAAATTTTTTAATTGGTTGTAAACTTATTTCTTTTACGAGCTTTTGGTTTAAACAAAGATTAATAAAATTAGGATTTTTTTTTCTAACATCTCTAAACTCTTTTAGATATCTTCCTGCTTGTCTCATAAACCAAATAGGAATATTTGTATACTTTTTTTTTTCTAAACATTTATTTAATCTTCTCATAAATAAATAAAATATAAATAAAGGTATTATTAGTATTATAGTATGTTAATAACCTTAATTATTTATTTTCCACATTTTTTTCAACATTTATTAACAAAATAGAATTTAAAGCTTTCTTTGATTTTAACAAAATATCTAAATACTCTCATATTTAACATTATTTATATTTAATTTTTCACTTATGATTATATGTTAATTGTTGTTAATAAGTTTTAATAAAATTAAGAATAAAAAAAAATACCAAATAAAGTTAATAATTGATAAATTTATTAACAGTTTATAAATGAACAAAACATACGAAGTTTATCTTATTTCGGATTCAACTGGGGAGACACTAGATAGAATTTTTTTAGCTCTAAAAGCTCAATTTTTAAATTTTAAATATATATCCCACCAATATGCATTTACGAGAACAAAAAACCAAATAATAAAAATATTGGACACTTGTAAGAAAAAAAAAGATTCTATTATTTTATATACTATTGTTGATACCCAGTTAGCTAAGTTTTTAGTAATAAAAAGCAAAGAAAAAAACATACCTTGCTTTGGAGTTTTGGGCGATTTAATATTGAGGTTTTCGAAACTACTACACCAAGAAGCCTCGCATATACCTAGTGGGCAACATGTGCTCGACGAAGATTATTATAAAAGGATCGAGGCAATCCAATTTACGATGAGCCATGACGATGGAAAAATAATAAATGATATAGAAAAATCAGATGTGGTGCTTTTGGGCATAAGCAGAACAAGCAAGACACCAATATCAATTTATTTGGCAAATAGAGGATATAAAACTTGCAACATACCAATAGTAAACGAAAACTCTATTCCCGGCAAATTAACAAAAAATTCTAAAGGCTTATGTGTGGTGGGACTAATAGCAGAACCATCAAGGTTGTTAGATGTAAGAAAAAATAGAATGAACTTTTTAAGTGAAAAAAAATCGAGTCCATATACGGATATAGAAAAAATTAGGCTAGAAGTTGAAATGTCAAAAAATATTTTTAAAAAAAACAACTGGCCAACCATAGACGTTACAAGAAAATCTGTGGAGGAAAGTGCAGCTTCAATAATAAAAATTTATGACATTATTCAGTCCCGATGATAAAAAATATAATTTTAGCATCAAGGAGCGGAATAAGAAAAAAAATATTAGAAAACAATGGAATAAAATGTGAAGTCATTCCAGCAAAAATAAATGAAGACCAGATTAAAGAATCGCTTTTGGAAATAAACGCTACACCGGAGCTAATTTCTAAAAATTTAGCAGAATTAAAAGCAAAAAAAATTAGTGAAAAAAAACACGGTGAACTCGTGTTAGGCGCAGACAGTGTTATAGATTTAAATGGAGAACTTATTTCAAAGCCCACAAATAGAGAAGAGGCCATTAAGATACTTCGAAAATTAAATGGTCAAAAACATCAATTAATCAGTTCTGTTTGCATATCTAAAAATGGATCTATAATTTGGGACTCCACTGACGTTTCAACTTTAACAATGAAACAGCTTAATCCAGATGAAATTAAATCATATTTAGCAAAGATAGGGGATAAAGAATTATATGCTTATGGAGTTTATCAAATTGAAGCTGAGGGCAGATCTTTATTTTCAAAAATAGAAGGAGACGAAGACTCTATTATGGGATTGCCAGTCAAACAAATAAAGGAATATTTTAATACAATAAAATGAAAAAATATTTAGTTATAGGAAACCCAATTAAACATTCTTTGTCTCCCCAATTACATAACCATTGGATTAAGGAAAACAATATAGATGCCATTTATGACAAAAAGCAGATTAATGAAAGAGACATTGAAGAAATTGTAGACGAAGTTAAGAGGGGAGAAACAGATGGAATAAATGTAACTGTCCCTTTTAAAAAATCTGTCATACCTTTTCTTGATCAACTAACATCACTCGCGAAGGAGGTTCAGTCAGTTAATACGATTTTCAAAAAAAATAACAAAATTATTGGAGACAACACTGATATTGGTGGATTTGAGAAAAGTTTAAAATATATTAATTATGATTTAAAGAACAAAAACGTATTCATTTTGGGAGCTGGAGGAGTGGCTTCTTCGATTATTCTAGCTTTAAAAAGGTTAGGAGCAGCTAAAATCATTTTAAGCAACAGGACCAAAAAAAAAGCTGATGATTTAAAAAAAAAGTACTCGGATTTAGAGATTATAAATTGGGGAGAAACTCCTGATTTCAATGTGATAATAAATGCTACAAGTTTAGGCTTGAAAAGTGACGATCAAATAAAATTGAACTATACCGATATTGGAACAAACAAATTATTTTATGATATTATTTATAATCCAAGTAAAACAAAATTTCTCTCAAAGGCAGAGCAGTTTGGTAATCAAATTGAAAACGGCAAGATGATGTTTATTTACCAAGCTCAATTAGCATTTAGAATTTGGCATAATATTTTGCCAAAAATTGATAATAAACTATTAGATTTATGATTAGACTTGCGATTGTTGGAGATGTTGGCTCTGGAAAAAGTTACGTAGCAAAACAATTTGGCTATCCAGTTTTTAACGCTGATGTCGAAGTTGCCAAATTATATAGAAAAAGCAGAAAATGTTACAGCAAACTTAAAAAAGCACTTCCCAATTATATAACTTCTTTTCCTGTTAAAAAAAGTGAGCTTTTTGAAGCCATTACAAAAAATGAACATAATCTCAAAAAAATCGTTAAAATTGTTCATCCAGAGGTTCAATCTGAAATGAATAATTTTATTAAAAAAAATAAAAATAAAAAAATTATTATTTTGGATATTCCATTATTAATGGAAAATAAAATTAATAAAAAAGATGATATTTTAATTTTTGTAGATGCCAAAAAAAAAGAAATTGACAAAAGATTAAAAAAAAAACCAAATTTTAATTCAAAAATAATAAAAAAATTTAAAAAACTTCAACTTCCTATAGAATTTAAAAAACGGCAATCAAATTTTGTGATAAAAAATAATTTTAGGAATAATTCCATCAAAAAAAATGTTAAACAAGTTTTAGAAAAAATTTTATAAAATGCTTGAAATTGTGCTAGATACAGAAACCACCGGCCTTTCAACAAAAGATGGTCACAGAATAGTTGAAATAGGTTGTTTAGAACTTGAGAATCAAATCCCAACCAAAAGATTTTTCCATTGTTTGTTAAATCCTGAAAGAAAAGTATCTGAGGATGCGTTTAAAATTCATGGTTATTCAGATGAATTCTTATTAAAGAAAAAAAAATTTTCAGAAATTGCTAATGATTTTTTAGAATTTATAAATGATAAAAAATTAATTATTCACAATGCTGATTTTGACCTTTCACATCTAAACAATGAATTAACGATAATTGGCAGAGACACAATAAAGAAAAACAGAATTATTGATACTTTGGAGTTGGCCCGGGAAAAATTTCCAGGTTCTGCTATTAATTTGGATTCTTTATGTAAAAAATTTAGAATTGATTATTCAAAAAGACAAAAACATAATGCTTTAATAGACTGTGAATTATTGTCCAAAGTTTATATTAATCTGACAGATCAAAAGGAACCTACTCTAGATTTTTCAATACAAAATGATGTTGAGTTCTTCAAAAAAAAAGATGCTAAATTTACAAAATATTCAAAAAAAATTATTCAACCAACATCTGAAGAAATACAATTGCATGATAAATTTTTAAAAAACGAATTAAAGAAAAATTTTTTTTAATTAATTTAATTTTTCCTTATATAATTTTTCAAAATCAACTTTTCTTTCAATTTTGACCTCCGGAAAACCAGATTTATTTACCAATGAAATAAACAAATCCTCTAGTCTTGGATAAATTTCATTTGGTATATCGCTTAAAACAATTTGTTCCATTTCTTTTTCATTTTTAACATTTTCATCAATTCTAACTATTGCTGCATAAGTAATTTCAAAATTAGACCTTTTTTTCTCCAAATTAGTTTCTTGAAATTTTGAAATAATATTTACTTCTATCATTTTATTTTTTAAAAATTTGCTATTAATATCCAGGGTTAAATTATATTTCAAGATATTGTCTTTTGTTTCAAGGTATGTTTCAATATCAGGTGTCTCATGAGAGACATCTTTTGCAAATTCAGCTAATATTTTATATTTTTTTTTCATTCTAAATCTTTGTCCAAATCTTCATATTGACCTTCGATAATGTCTTTTTTTGTTTTTTTATATGTTTTAGATTTTTTTGCAAAACTTGCTATAATTAACTTTCTAGTGAAAGGGAATATTAATAAAAAGCCTAAAAAATCCGTTGCAAATCCCGGAAGAATCAAAAGTAATGCAGCAAAAGCTATCGTTGCCCCTGTAATAATTTCATAGATCGGAATCTCGTCCTTTGCCAACTGAGGAAAAGCCGATTTTAGGGTATTAAATCCTTCGTGTCTTGCGTATATAATTCCTGTTAAGGCGGTAATTATTGTAAATACAATGGTATTTAAAGTGCCAATTGCTGAGCCAATTTTAATAAATAAATATATTTCAATTAATGGAATGCCTATAATAAGTATCAGGAGTATGCTCATTTTTTTTAGAATATATATTTCGCAGATTGATACAAACCATTATACTAAATAAAATAAAATGTTACAAAAAACATATGAACGGTAGCTTCGAATATCTTGATATTATTTTATTGGCGATAATAGCTGGATTTATTATCTTAAGATTAAGAGGAATACTTGGTCGAAGAACTGGTCATGAAAAAAAAGATTTTGGAGATCTCTTCGGTAAAAAGATATCACAAAGTGGTAGTGAAAAAAAAGTTGTTAATTTAAATTCAGGTAAACTTGATAATGCAGCGAAAGAACAGTTTATTAAGGGTGCAAAAAAAGCTTATGAAATGATTATTACTTCCTTTGCCAAAGGTGATAAAAAAGCTTTAAAACCCCTTCTAAATAAAAAAATATTCCAGAATTTTTCTGATGAAATTGATTATAGAAAAAAAGAAAATTTAAAATCAGAACTAACATTTGTTGGTGTCAAATCTGCCGAGATTAAGAATTTTGAAAAAAAAAATAATAATTATACTTTTACGGTGGACTTTGTCAGCGAGATCATAACTTGCAAAAAAGATAAAAATAACAATATTATAGAGGGTAACCCAGATATAATTAAGACGGTTAAAGATGTTTGGAAATTTTCAAAGAACATGTGGAGCGGCAATCCAAACTGGTATTTAGTAGAAACCCAAATTTAATTTGAATAAAAAAATCGCACCAAAAGATCTTAAGGTATGGAGAAATTTTACCTCAAGTAAAGAAACGATTGAAAATAAAGATTATTATTTAGATCAGAAAAGAGCATCTACACAAAAAATTAAAAAAGTTGATTTACATGGTCTGTCTTTAGATGAGGCTAATAAAAAAATCGAAACACTCATTGATAAATACTTTATGGAAGGCGTTGAGAAGATTATAATTATAACAGGTAAAGGTTTAAGGTCTAAAACTAGTAATAATCCATATGTTTCTAAAGATTTAAGTATATTAAAAAATTCGGTACCCGATTATATAAATGCTAACTTAAAAATTAAAAGTAAAATTAAGAGTATATCAAAAGCTGAAATAAAAGATGGTGGAGAGGGTGCATTTTATATATTTCTAAAAAAGCTATAGAATAAATTTTGACAAGTCAGTGTCTTTAACTAATTCACCCAGGTTTTTCTGAACATATTTTTTGTCGATAATAATTTTTTCACCACTTCTGTCTGTGGCAGTAAAACTTATTTCATCTAGTACTTTTTCAATAATAGTGTGCAGTCTTCTTGCTCCTATATTTTCTACACTGGAATTAACTTCTGTAGCCAGTTCTGCGATGGTCTCAATTCCATCATCGGTGAATTCAAGATTAATTTTTTCAGTTTTTAACAAGGCTTTATATTGTTTAATTAAACTATTATCAGGCTCCCTTAAAATTTTTTTAAAATCCTCACTTGTTAAAGCATTTAACTCTACTCTTATGGGAAGTCTGCCCTGAAGCTCAGGTAAAAGATCTGAAGGTTTTGCTAACTGGAATGCTCCTGAAGCAATAAATAAAATATGATCAGTTTTAATTGTTCCATATTTCGTGCTGACAGTTGTTCCCTCGATCAAAGGTAACAAATCTCTTTGGACGCCTTCTCTCGACACATCTCCTCCAATTCTATCACTTCGAGCAGATACTTTGTCAATTTCATCTAAAAAAACTATCCCATTGTTTTCGGTAGAAACTTTTGCCGATTTAACAATTTTGTCTTGTTCAATTAATTTATCAGATTCTTCAGCAATTAAAATTTCATGAGATTCTTTTACGGTCATTTTTTTCTTTTTAGGTTTTTTCCCCATTGTTTTTCCAAGCATTTCTCCAATATTTACCATACCGACATTTGCTCCTGGCATCCCTGGTATTTCAAAACTTGGTATTGAAGGACTGTCATGTACATCAACTTCTATTTCATTTTTATCCAAATCTCCATTTCTCAATCTTTTTCTAAAACTTTCCCGGGTTGCAATACTGGCTTTATTCCCAACCATTGCCTCTAGAACCCTTTCCTCTGCAGCTTGCTGCGCTTTTGTAAAAACTTCTTTTCTTTTTTTTACTTTTTCCATTGCTATTGCGATTTCAAGAAGATCTCTTATGATTTGTTCTACGTCTCTTCCTACATATCCAACTTCAGTAAATCTTGTAGCTTCTACTTTAATAAAAGGAGCTTCAGCTAGTTTTGATAATCTTCTGGAAATTTCAGTTTTACCAACTCCTGTTGGCCCGATCATTAAAATATTTTTTGGCAAAACTTCATCTTTCATCTCATTTGTTAATGCTTGACGTCTCCATCTGTTTCTTAAGGCAATTGCAACAGCTCTCTTTGCTTGTTTCTGTCCAATTACATATCTATCTAATTCAGATACAATTTCTCGTGGAGATAAAGAAGTTACATTAGAACTTTGCTCTACGTTCTCTTTAATTTCTTTAGGCTTAAAATTTGTAATATTGGATTTTTCCATTAAATTTTTTCAACTGTAATATTGTTATTTGTATACACACAAATTTCTGCAGCTACAGATATTGCTTTTTTTGCTATTTCTTCGGCTGTGAGCTTGGATTCCATTAAAACTTTTGCAGCAGCAAGGGCAAAATTACCACCAGACCCTATGCCAATAATTCCATCTTCGGGTTCCAAAACATCTCCGGTACCGGAAATAATAAAACTTTTTTCTTTATCTGCTATTGCCATTAATGCCTCAAGTCTTCTAAGGTATTTATCGGTTCTCCAATCCTTGGCCAATTCAACAGCTGCCCTGGTTAAATTTCCAGCATGTTTTTCTAACTTTGCTTCTAATCTTTCAAATAAAGTTAGTGCATCAGCGGTTGATCCTGCAAAACCAGCTATGACATTTCGTTTTTCTATTTTCCTTACTTTTTTTGCTGTTTTTTTAATTATAGTATTGCCCAAGCTTACCTGTCCGTCTCCTGCAACAACAACATCATTATCCTTTCTTATAAGAATAATAGTAGTTCCATGCCAATTTTGAATTTCACTCATAGTCATAGATTTATGTGGATATTTATTTTGTTAGTTCAAGAGTATTTTTGATTTTATTGATATCACATTTGTTTAATTATATACCTTTATCCAGAATTAAAATGTCTAGAAAAGCAAAAATATCGAGAAAAACCAAAGAAACAACGATCAATGTTGAAGCCAATATTGATGGAAAGGGAAAATATAAAATTGATACTGGAATTGATTTTTTAAATCATATGCTGGAACAATTTTCTAAACACTCATTAATCGATATTAATTTAAAGACCAAAGGTGATACGCACATTGATTTACATCACACAACAGAAGATACGGGTATTGCTGTAGGCGAATGTATAAAAAAAGCATTCCGTTCATCAAAAGGAATAACAAGATATGCTCATGCTTTAATACCCATGGATGAAACATTAACGAGAATATCTATCGACGTTTCTAATAGGCCATATTTGGTATGGAAGGTTGAATTAAAAATAGAAAAATTGGGCGAGATGGATACCGAATTGTTCAAAGAATGGTTTCAAGCTTTCTCTCAGGCTGCAGGCATAACTTTGCATGTTGAAAACATTTATGGCGATAATAGCCATCATATAATCGAATCTTGTTTTAAAGGCTTAGCAAGATCGTTGCGCGAAGCACTAAAAATAGACAAAAAAATAAAAAATAAAATTCCTTCAACTA
>Ga0187827_10006335_pt1 | contig 13566 bp, 14 predicted proteins | sample ETNtaG_39_FD_167969 | JGI IMG/M metagenome (GOLD analysis project Ga0187827, IMG submission 167969) | Marine microbial and viral communities from oxygen minimum zone, Eastern Pacific Ocean - ETNP2014_SV_150_PacBio MetaG (Illumina Assembly) | ecosystem: Environmental > Aquatic > Marine > Hypoxic... | reverse complement strand
TTTCTTCTTTATCTCGGTTAATAAAATTTCCATGAGTTCTTTAAAAGAATAATTTTCTGGTCCTCCTAGTTCATAAATTTTAGGATCAGAATTATTAAGTTTTAACACTTTAACAATTGTTTTTGCAATATCCTTAACATAGACAGGTGCAAATTTTGTTTTTCCTCCACCTATTAAAGGAAGGACTGGAAAAATTTGTGCAATTGATGCAAAAGTATTAAAAAACTTATCTTCTGGTCCAAAAATCACTGATGGTCTTAAAATCACTGAAGGTTTGAAAGTGTCTTGAATATTTTTTTCTCCTTGAAGTTTGGATTGTATATATTGTGAAGTATGTTTTTCTTTCACTCCAAGAGCACTAATATGAACTAATTTTTTTATTTCAAACTCATTACATAAGTTGCTTAATAGATATGGAAACTGTGAATGAATTTGGTTAAATTTTTGCTTTCTTGTTTCATGCAAAATTCCCACAAGATTAATAACTAGATCGGAATTTTTTAAAACCTGTTTGACATCATCTGGATTAAAAATATTAGTTTTGAAAAGTTCGATCTGGCCAGGGTTACCTAGAGGTTTTAGATAACCTTTAAGATAAGGATTTCGAGTTGCAACCTTAATTCGGTAATCTAGCTTCGTAAGTTGACGCATTAAATGTTTACCAATAAATCCTCCCGCTCCAAATATAGTTATTATTTTCTGATTATTTTGCATTTTGTTGAAATTTCATTATACATGATTTTGAATATGACTAAAATTTATAAATTTCAAGATGATGTTTCGACTGATGCATTAAAAGAATTGCAAAAACATTCGAGTCTTGCCTTAGATACCGAAGGATCGGGTTTACAAATCCCTCATCGAGATAAATTGAGTTTAGTTCAATTCAGCTCCGGAAACAATGACGCCTACATTATCCAACCCTGCAGAAAAAATTATAAAGCTCCAAATATTGTAAAAATTTTAGAAAATACTAAAATTACAAAAATTGGTCACTATTTAAGGTATGATGTTTCTGGTTTGGAATATTTTCTTAAATGCAATATACAAAATATTTTTGATACAAAAATAGCAAGCAAACTATGTCGGACGTATTCACAAAATCATGGTTTGAAAGATCTAGTTTTAGAATTTTGTGGAAAGAAATTAGATAAAAGACTCGGTAGTAGTGACTGGAATAAAAAATTGGATGAATTAACAGATGCACAACTTCAATATTGTAGTAATGATGTTATATATTTACACAAAATACGAGATGCTCTTTACAAAATGTTAGTCAGAGAAAATAGACTAAAGCTTTATGAAAATTGTATTCAATTTTTAAAAACAAGGATTAAGTTGGATCAAAGCGGTTTTGCTGAGGATATATTTCAACATTAATGAATAAAGATTTACAAATAGCAAAAAAAACAGTTCAAACTGAAATAGAAGGTTTAAAAAAATTATTAAAAAGCCTCAATCATTCTTCCCAATTTTCAAAAGCAGTAAATCTAATATCAAAAGCAAAAGGGAAAGTTGTTGTAATTGGTACAGGAAAAAGTTTTATTATCGGTAACAAAATTTCATCAACTCTTTCTAGTTTGGGAACGCCATCGGTAGCATTCGATTCATCTTCTTTAAACCACGGTTCTATAGGGTCAATACAAAAAGGATTTGATGTATTGTTAATATTTAGTGTTTCTGGAGAAACTTCAGAGTTAGATTCTATTCTACGATTTAGTAATAGAAATAATATTCCTGTGGTCGGTATAAGCTGTAAATCTTCATCTATGCTTTTGCGTTTTTCTTCAATACCTATTTTGCTTCCGAAGGTTATCGAAGCAGGATCTAGTTTGGCCCCTACATCAAGCCAAATAAATTTTTTAAGCTTTGGAGATGCTCTCGCTATTGCGTTAAGTAAAAGAAAAAAATTTTCTAATAAACATTTTGTAAAATTACATCCTCATGGACAATTAGGCTCTGCTCTCATATTAGTCAAAGAAATAATGGCAAAAAATAAAGAAATTCCGCTCGTTGCAGCAAACAAAACTATGTTAACCGCAATAAAAGAAATGTCAAAAAAAAAATTAGGTGTAGTCTGTTGTAGAGAAAAAAGCGGGAAAATTAATATTTTAACAGACGGTGATTTGCGTAGACATTCAAATAATTTATATAAGAAAACAATTTTAAAGGTTTGTAGCAAAACCCCAACTTGGATTTCTGAATCTGCTACAGCTCTTTCGGCAATTGAAAAAATGAACTCTCAAAAAATAACTTCACTTTTGGTTGCTCATAATCAAGACGTAAATAAAAAAATTAAAAAGGTTGTTGGTATAATACATTTGCATCATTGCTTAAGTTGGGGCATCAAATGAAAAAAAAGCATCTAAAGATGCAATTAACCCTAGTATCCATTGGTCTGCTTTTGTTTATTTTAACATATGTATTTTATCCCAATATAAAGAAAAATAAAGTTTCAAAAGATCTGTCTATTGGTAAGAATTTTGAGAAAACTGTTGATACAGAAAAAATGACTACTTTTGATAGTTTGGAATATAAAGGGTTATATGATTTTAATAAACCATTCAAAGTAAAATCGAAAAAAGCTTATATACTGAATAAGGAACCCGATATTGTTCACATGGATAATATGCATGTAATAATGTATTTAACTGATGGAAGAATAGTAAACATCACATCAGATAAGGGAAGATATAATAAAACAACATACAACTGTTTTTTTGAACAAAATGTTAAAGCTACAGATGGAAGTACAAAAATCTTTTCAGAAAATTTAAACTTAATAGCAACTGAAAATTTGCTAGAAATTTACAACAATGTTAGTTTGGATAATACCGCAGGTTATGTTGAAGCGGATAAAATTAACTACAATTTTGAAACTAAACATTTTAAAATTTTAATGTTTGATGATAAATCAATAAAGATGAAAATATTTCGATGAATAATATGAAAAAATTTAGGATTATAAAATTTAAATCTAAACCTATATTGGCTGCAAAAAGTATATCTAAATCTTTTGGTAATAGGATTGTTTTAAGAAAGATTAATATTCACTTAAACCAGGGCGAAATGTTAGGTCTATTAGGAAGTAATGGTGCGGGCAAAAGTACTTTTATGAATATCGTTTTGGGACTCCTAACGCCTGATTTTGGAGATATATTCCTAGGCAACTCAAAATTAACTAATCTGGCTATCCATGAAAGATCAAAATTGGGAATTGCTTATTTGCCTCAACAAACTTCGATTTTTAGAGGACTTACAGTTTATGAAAATTTATTAGCTATTGCGCAAATTGTAAAAAAAAGAGAAACCGAACAAAAAGAGATTGTTGAAAAATTAATGTCTGAGTTTTCAATAACACATTTAAGAAATGTTAAAGCTTTAGCCTTATCCGGTGGGGAACGTCGAAGAACTGAAATAGCGCGGTGTCTAGTAAATAACCCTAAGGTCTTGTTGCTAGATGAACCTTTTGCAGGAGTAGATTTGCTCTCAATACAAGATATCAAAGAATTATTGTTAAAATTACAATCACGTGGGTGTGCCGTGCTGGTCACTGACCACAACGCAAGTCAATTATTGTCAGTAGTTGATCGCGCGTATGTAATTGCAAACGGAAATATAGTTGCTGATGGTTCTCCTCGTGAAATTTCAAATTCTGCTGAAGCTAAAAGATTATATTTTGGTGAAGATTTTAGAATGTAATATGTGATGAAGAAAAAATTTTCCGTCTCAGTAAACAAAAAAATAGAAAAATTTAATAAAAAAATAAAAATTCCTGGTGATAAGTCTTGTTCAATTAGAGCTTTACTCTTTGCCTCACAGTGTATAGGTGAAAGTAAAATTTTTAATTTACTTGAATCAACCGACTGCCTGGACTGTTTAAAAGCACTTCGTGTCCTGGGTGTAAAAATAGTTAAAAGAAAAAAGTATTATTCAGTCTATGGTAATGGATTAAATTCTTTCAAAATTAGAAAAAAATTAACTAGGATTTACATTGGAAATTCCATGACTACTGGAAGACTGCTAGCAGGATTGGTTTCTACCATTCCCTCAAAATTTTATTTTTATGGAGATGTCTCAGCAAATCGTCGAGATTTTATGAGAGTGATTGAACCGCTAGAAAAAGTTGGCGCACGTTTCTTACCTCGAAAGGCAACATTGCCATTAACGATGGAAGGAACTTCACTACCCCTAGCTCAAAAGCATATAGAGACTAGAGGAAGCAGCCAAGTTAAAGGACTCATTTGTCTTTCAGCCTTATCGACACCTGGAATAACAATCGTAGAAGAATTGAAAAAAAAAAGTTCAAGAACACATACAGAAATATTTTTAAAGAAAATTGGATGCGATATAAAATTTAAACAAACAAATAAATCTAACTTGATCTATCTAAGAGGACAGAAAAATTTGCATTCCTTCGTTTATTCGGTCGGTAATGACCCAAGTTCTGCTTGTTTCCTCATTTGTCTTGCTCTTTTAACGCCAGGTTCAAAATTGACTCTTCCGGGAATTATATGCAATGACACTAGAATTAGATTTATCAAGATTCTTAGAAAAATGAAAGGACGTATCAGAATAAAAAATTTAAAAAGAGATTCAAATTCGGGTGAACTTATAGGAACTATCGTAACCTATGGTAGTAAGCTAAAACCTATCACAGTTTCTGAAAATACCGCCAAATTCGTTGATGAGCTCCCGGCTTTATTCGCAGTAACCGCTTTACAAAATGGAGTTTCAAAATTCTATAGATGTAAAGAGCTGATTCACAAGGAGAGTAATAGATTATTAGAAATGAAAAAAATTTTAATGCAAATTGGAATAAAATGTAAAATTACAAAAAACAACGATATGATAATTTACGGCAAAGGTAAAATAGAAACCCGAAACAAATCTATTCTTGTCAATACTCCTGGAGATCACCGTATTAATCTCATTAGCGCTGTTCTCGCATTAGCTACTGGCATCAGAACAAAAATAAAACGTTTTGACGCTACCCTTACAAGTTTCCCTGGCTTCATTTCTATAATTAAAAATTTGGGAGGAAAAATTGTCATCAACTAAAGTGTTATCTTTACGCATTGCATGTGATGGAGAATCTGCGAGCGGAAAGAGTTTTGCCAGTAAAACTATTAGTAAGAAATATAAACTTTTTTGTTTAAATTCTGGTCTATTGTTCCGTTTTGCCAGTTTACTAATTTTAAAATATAAACCGAAAAAGATTATTCCTTTTCTAAAAAAAAAATTTAAGAATTTAAATTATAACAAAATAACTCAACTTAAATTGCACACTCAAGAAATCAGCAATCATGTTGTTATGTTAGCTCAGAAAAAAAGTGTTCGCACCATAACAAAAGCTCTGCAAAAAAAAATTCTAAGGAAATATCCTAGAATTTTAGTTGAGGGTCGTGATGCAGCTAGCAAAATTTTAAAAAAGAATCCACGTTATGATGTAGCATTTTACTTCAAATGTAATTTAAATATAGCAAGTTTAAGAAGATGGCGCGACTTAAAAAAGAAAGTTCCGTTAAAAGAAGTAAAAAAATCGTTAAGAACTCGCACTCTACTTGACAAAAAAAGGCGTCATAATCCCTTGAAAAAGATGGCTGATGCTGTACTAATACGGACCGACATTTTAAGCAAAAAGGCAACGATTACTAAAATGTCAAAAGAAATTGATAAAAAATTAATATTAAAATATGGAAGAAATTTTAAAACAAGATAAAAGTAAATCTCATAAAGAGTTTGAAAAACTTCTTTTTGAAGATTTAAACAGTCGAAAACTAAAAGAAGGTGAAATTGTAACTGGAGTTGTTAGTAATATAGGTGAAAAGTATATATTTGTAGATATTTCCGCAAAATCTGAGGGAGTTATACCAATTGAAGAATTTAAACTTACTAAAGAAATAGACAAAATTGAAGTTGGGTCAAAAATAGATGTCCTTCTAGAAAAAATTGAAAACTTTTCTGGTAATGTCGTAATAAGCCGAGAAAAAGCTAGGAGAGCAAAAACCTGGAAAAAAATGGAAAAAGCTTTTGAAAATAAAGAGGAAATCAAAGGTACTATTATTTCAAAATGTAAAGGAGGGTTTGTTGTAGATGTCGATTCATGTCTTTGTTTTTTACCTGGATCTCAAGTAGATCTTAGACCTTCAAAAAATTTCGATCACCTAATGAGGGTCCCTCAAACTTTTGAATGTGTAAAACTAGATAAAAAAAGAGGAAATATAGTTTTATCGAGACGATCTATTTTAGAAAGAATTAGAGACAAAGATAAGGATAAGATTATATCAAAAATAAAAGAAGGAAGTATAGTTCAAGGAACTGTAAAAAATCTTACTGACTGGGGAGTTTTTATTGATTTAAATGGTGTTGATGCTCTATTACATATTACCGATATATCTTGGAGTAGAATTACTAAACCATCAGAATTACTTTCAATTGGACAATCAATAAAAGTAAAAGTTACAAAAATTGAATCCAAAACAAAAAAAATTAGTGTAAGCATAAAACACCTTACTGAAGATCCTTATTCAAAAATAATAAATAAATATGAAATAGGAAAAAAATATCCTGCTACTGTAACTAAAGTTCAAGATTATGGTTGTTTTGCAAAATTAGAAGAAGGATTGGAGGGATTAATTCACCAATCTGAACTGTCATGGACTAAAAAAAACATACATCCAGGAAAAGTATTATCAACATCTCAAAAAATAGAAGTTAAACTTTTAGAAAAAGATATAGAAAAAAGAAGACTTTCTTTAAGTTACAAGAAAACACTAATTAATCCTTGGATAAAATTTGCACAGGATCATAAAGTGGGAGATGAATTTGAGGGAGTAGTTAAAAATGTAACAAACTATGCATTATTTATATCAATTAAAGATACGGAGCTCCATGGAATGATTCATTATAAAGACTTAAGTTGGTCTGAAAAAGAATCTGAATTAGAAAAATATAAAAAAAATCAAAAAATTAAATTTAAAATATTGGAAATAAATCAAAAAGACGAAAAAATAAGACTAGGATTAAAACAACTTGGTAATGATCCTTTTGAATTTTTTATGAACAAAAATTTATCGGATATAATTACTGTTGTTGTAAATTATTCATCACAAAATGGAGTTTATGTTCAGGTTGAAAAGAAAAATCTATTGATTTTAATCAAAAAAAACCAACTAGCAAAAGAAATTGAAAATCAGAGACCATCAAGATTCGTTAAGGGAGATAAGTTGGATGTCATAATTACAGAACTAGACAAAAAAAAGAAAAAAGTATCGCTTTCTATTAAAGCTTTAGAAAAAATACAAACAGAAGAAGCTGTAAAAAAATATGGATCCAAAGATTCTGGTGGAATATTAGGTGAAATACTTGGGCCGCTTTTAAAAAAGAAATCTAAAAGTAAAAAATAAATATATAATAACTGAATGGTCAGATCTGAATTATTGCAAAAATTGTGCAATCTACATCCCAACATTCTTCGTAGAGACATGAAAAAAATCTTAGAAATAATTTTCCGTGAAATTACTGCAGCTCTTAGTGAAGGAAAAAATATTGAAATTCGAGGTTTTGGAATGTATAAAATAGTGAAAAGAAAAGCTAGAATTGGCAGAAATCCAAAAAATTTAGAATTAGTTCAAATACCTGAAAAAAAGGCAATTAGATGGAAGACCAGTAAAATTTTTTTTAATCGATTAAACAAAAATTTTACTGAAAACAAAATATCTGATACTCTTTGAAATATAATTTAAAATCAGTGAATAGAATTATTCTTGCTTTAGATACAACAAACCTAGATAAAGCAATTAATATTACAAAAATAGTAAAAGAAAAGATCTTCACCGTTAAACTGGGATTAGAATTTTTTAATGCACATGGAAAAATGGGTGTTAAGAAATTTAATGAAATAGGTATAACTAATTTGATGTTAGATCTGAAACTAAAAGATATTCCCGAAACAGTTTATAAAGCAATTAAAGCATTGGATAATATAAAATTCGGTTTTTTAACCATCCACGGTCTGGGTGGTAAAGCAATGATTTATAAAGCCAAAAAAGCTGCCGATGAAATTAAATCTCAACCTAAAATTATGATGGTGACAATTTTAACAGCTCTAAACGATGAAGATTTAAAAGTTGTAGGGAGCAATAGTACCGTAAATGAACAAGTTAAAAAGCTAGCAATATTGGCAAAAGAAACTAGCGTAGGCGTAGTATGTTCTGGGCATGAAGCTAAAATTGTAAGAAAAATTATAGGTTCCAATCTTTTAATTTTTACCCCAGGAATCCGCATGAACAAAGATAATAAGGATGATCAGCAACGTGTTTGCACTCCAACGGAAAGTATAAAAAATGGCTCCGATAAAATAATTATGGGAAGAAGCTTGACAAAAGGAAATATTGAAGAAAATTTAAATCAAGTAACAACATCAATAAAAATATAAATATATGCCAATAGAGTTAAAAATCTGTGGCATAAATTCCAAAAATATTATTCAAACAATTATTCAAAATGAAGGGTGCCAATATTTGGGATTTATTTTTTATCCTCCTTCCCCAAGAAATTTATCAATCGAAGAATCTAAAAAACTTACATCAATTGTTCCTGATCATATTAAGAAAGTTGCGGTTTTAGTAAAACCAGAAAATAGTTTTGTTGAAAAAATTAAAGATCAATTTGATTATCTTCAAGTGTACGAAACTACTCCATCAAAAAGCAAAACATTAAAATTAATATCTAACAAAAAAATTATTCAAGCTATTAAAGTAAAAAAAAAGGAAGATATAAATTTATATAAACAATACATAGGTGTTGCGGACAAATTTCTATTTGATTCCTCTGCTATGGAAAAAAGTTCTATTTTTAATTGGAGTTATTTAAAAAATATTGCAATCAGTGAATGGTTTCTCGCTGGCGGTATCAATATAAATAATCTTGAAAAAGCGTCTAAAATTTCAAAAAAAATTGATATTTCTTCAGGTTTAGAGGATAATCCTGGAATAAAATCTTCAAAAAAAGTTTCTGATTTTTTAAAGAAGGTAAAAAGCTTATGATGAAAATAAAAAAAGGGAAACTTTTAATTGACCAACATAATAAAAATTATATGTATGGTGGAAAATTCGGTGGTAATTATGTTCCGGAAACCTTAAAAAAACCAATTGAAGATCTAACCAATCTTTTTGAAAAACTTCGCCACAACAAGAAATTTTTAAATGAAAGAGATTATTATTTTAAAAATTATGTAGGAGTCCCAACCCCCTTTTTTAAATTAAAAAATCTAACTAATCATTTAGGTGGTGCTCAAATTTATTGCAAACAAGTTTCAAAAGCCAATGGGGGAGCTCATAAAATTTATAATGCTACAGTTCATGCTTTAATTTGCAGAAGAGCTGGAAAAAAATATATTATAGGTGATACAGGCGCTGGATACGCAGGCAAAATGCTAAGTATGGCTGCAAAAAAATTTGGTCTTAAATGTAAAATTTTTATGGGAACCAAAGATATTGTGCGCCAAGCAGTTAACTGCCGTGCAATAAAAAAAAATGGTGCCGAAATTATACCTGTAGATTCGGGAAGTAAAACCCTTGTTGATGCAGTTAGTGAATGTATGAGATATTGGGTTTCTAATTGTGACACAACGCATATGTGCGTGGGTTCAACTGTCGGGCCTAATATATTCATTAAAATTTGTGCGTGGAGTACTGCACAAATTTCTAGAGAACTCATGCTTCAAGTAAAAAAAGAATTTGGAATAGTTCCAAAAAAATTAAAGCTAATTAATTGTGTGGGCGGAGGAAGTTCGGCGATGGGCTTTTGGAATGAATTTATAGCTTACAACAGAAATCAAGTCGAACTTATTGGTGTTGAAGCTGAAGGTCCAAAAAATAGTAAAAGACATGCGGCACCACTGACCAACGGAGCTAAAATTGGTGTTTTGCATGGGGCATTACAATACGTAATTCAAGATGCAGAAGGCCAGATTGAAGAAACAGAATCAATTAGTGCAGGTTTGGATTATCCTGGGGTTTCTCCATTACATTGTCTTTTAAAAGATTCCAAAAGAGCTAGATATACTTCTGCAACTGATGAGGAAGCTCTTGAAGCTTTAAAGCTAATTTCAAGATTAGAAAAAGAAAAAGTAAAACCATCGCTGGAGCCGGCACATGCCTTTTCTGAAGCTATCAAAATAGCTCCAAGATTAAGTAAAGATACGATTATTTGCGTCGATAGTTGCGGAGATCAAATAAAAGATTCGAAAATAATAAAAGAAAGATTGGGTTACAATTTATGAGATCTTCAAATATAGCTTCTGCATTCAAAAAATGTAGACAAGAACATAGACCAGCACTTCTAACTTACACAGTTTCGGGAGACCCAAACAAAAAAAAATCTTTCGAAATTTTAAAATCTATTTCATCACATGCTGATATTTGCGAAATTGGAGTTGGACACAATTGCAATACTGGTGATGGAAAACAAATTCAAGACAGCACATATAGGGCAATCAAAAATGGTATAAAAATTAAAGATACATTTGAAATCGTAAAAAGATTTAAAAAAACGAAAAATACTAAACCGTGTATTCTCATGGGCTACTATAATTCAATAGTACAATATGGTGAAAACAGATTTATCAAAAAATCTAAGCAAGTTGGAGTTGACGGATTAATTGTTGTTGATCTGCCATGGCCAGAAAATAAGAAATTTTCAAAAAAATGTAAAAGAAATTCTATTAATTTTATACAACTTGTTTCACCCACCACATCTAAGTATAGAATAAAAAGAATCGTAAGAGATTCTCATGACATGATTTATTACATCAGCATGTTATCGACCACAGGAGGCAAACTTAAAGTTTCTCCAAGAAAAATTTTGGAAAATTACAATAGAATTAAACAAATAAATAAGAAAAAAAATCTAGTTATTGGCTTTGGAATTACGATTAATACTATTTCATTACTAAAAAAAGCTGACGGTTTGGTAGTCGGAAGTGCATTATGCAGAATAATTTCAAAATCAATCAAAAATCGACAAAATCCTGTCACAAATGTAAATAATATGGTAAAAAGTTTAAGGAAAAAATTATCATGAATTGGTTGACCGGCTGGAAGAAAAAAATTGGAATAAAAGTAAAAAAAATCTTTAAAAAACAGCCTGTTGGACAACAAGAAACTGATTGGAAAAATTGCCCTCAATGTAAAAAAATTTCTTACCTTCCAGATTTAATTGCAAACTCATACATATGCGAATGTAGTTTTCATTTTGATTTTCCTCCAAAATTACGTTTAGATTCCTTTTTTGATTCAGACTATAAAATTATCGAAGCACCCGATAACACAAACCCCGACCCCTTAAATTTTGAAGTTAAAGATGGTGCGCGAAAAGGATACAAATACATAGAAAAAATTAAAAAATACAGAAAAGTTACGGGACAAAAAACTGCATTAATGTGTGCAATAGGAAGTGTGTCAAATTTAAGTTCTGTAGTAGTTTGTTTCAATCCAAAATTTGGTGCTGGAAGATTTGGTCCAGCCGAAAATGAACATTTTGCGAAGGCAGCCAATCTTGCAATTCAAAATAAAGTCGATATGTGGATTGTTATATACCAAAGTTCCGGAATTGACGTCCATACGGGAATAACTGGCTTAAGTTCAATGGTCAAAAGTGTAGTTTCAATGAATGAAATAAAAAAAGCAGGAATTCCAACTTTTGCAATTGCTGCAAGGGCTGTTGCGGGAGGAACGTTTGCTTCCAGTTTCTTTATGCACGATTTTATTGTTATAGAATCTAAATGCGTTGAAAACTTACTCTTCTCAGGAAAAAGAGTTACTGCTAATATTTTAAAAAGTACAGATCAAATTCCTGATGATTTTGGCACTGGACCAGGAATAATGAAATCGGGTTTGGCTGATATAACTCTTGAAAGCAGAAAAGAATTAAAAGACACTATAACTAAATTAGCTAATATAATTTTAAAAAAAGAACATTTAGAAACAACAAATGTAGATGAAGCAAATGAAAATCAAGAAGATTTTAAAAAGACTGCTTCAACTGCATCCTAAAAGCGTAGATTTATCACTCCATAGAATCAAACGGTTACTTAAAGATCTTAATAATCCAGAAAAAAAAATAACAAACGCTGTTCAAGTTGTTGGTACCAACGGAAAATATAGTTTTTGTTCTACATTAAGAGAGATTTTTGAAACAGCAGGTTATACAGTAAATATGAATATAAGCCCTTCGCTTAGAAAATTTAATGAAAGATATTATCTTTCAGGAAAATATATTTCTGACGATCAACTTCATGATCTGTTAATTGAAGTGGAGAAAATAAACCAGGGCCAAAATATTACATTTCATGAATTCATTTGTGCTTGTTTTTTCCTTGAAGCATCAAGAAACAAAAGTGACGTAAATATTCTTGAATCTGGTCTTTTTTTCAGACTCGATGCCAGCAATGTGTTAGAAAAAAATATTGCTTCTGTAATTATGCCGATAGGCATCGATCATAAAGATTTTTTAAAAGAAGGTACCATTGATGAAATTGTTTACGAAAAATGCTCACACTTATTAGAAGAATCTAAAATTGTCATTTCAGAACAAAAAAATGATGTTTTAGATAAAATTAAAAAAAATATTTCTAGAAATTCATCAGAAAAAATTATTTTTGGTGAAAATTACAATTATAAAAAAAATACTAATGGATTCGTTTATACGGATAAAATGGGTAAAATAAATTTACCATTACCTAATTTGTTAGGAGATTTTCAGATCAGCAATGTTTCTGCGGCTATTGCTGCCGTAAGAAATCTTGCCCAATTCAAAATATCAGAACAACATATAAAGAAAGCTATAACAAAAATAAAAAGCGAGGGAAGATTGCAAACTATTACTAAAGGGAAGCTTAGGGAATGTGTTGCCAAGAATAATCAAATTTTAATTGATGGAGCCCACAATTCTTTGGCAGCTTCTGCAATTAGTGAATATTTGGAAACATTAGATGGAGAAAGAAAAATCTTTATGGTTCTTGGAATGATGGCAAACAAAGAGCACAAAGAATTCATTCAAATATTTAAAAATAGAGTTCACTCTATAATTGCCTTGAATATTCCCAATCACATTAACTTTATTCAAAAAGAAAAATTATCAAAAATAGCCCAATCTTGCGGTATCATATCAAAAACAGAAAATTCTATTGAAGAAGCTTTAAAAAATATCGCAAAAGAAGACGATAATGCAATAATTTTCTGTTCAGGAAGTTTGTATTTTGCTTCAGAGATATTAAATTTAAATTAAATATTTTCTTTAATCCAAGAAACAATATTTGATTTTGTAGTAACACCAACCTTTGTAGCTTTGAGTTCCCCATCTTTAAAAAATAACATCGTTGGTATACCTCTAACACCATACTTTGTAGGTTGGTTAGGATGTTCATCAATATTATGCTTAGCAATAACAACTTGGTCATTCATCTCATTAGAAATTTCTTCAAGAATCGGGGCAAGTTGAAGGCAGGGGCTACACCAGGTCGCCCAGAAGTCCATTAGAACAGGCTTTTGATTCTTTAAA
>Ga0187827_10006334_pt1 | contig 13566 bp, 10 predicted proteins | sample ETNtaG_39_FD_167969 | JGI IMG/M metagenome (GOLD analysis project Ga0187827, IMG submission 167969) | Marine microbial and viral communities from oxygen minimum zone, Eastern Pacific Ocean - ETNP2014_SV_150_PacBio MetaG (Illumina Assembly) | ecosystem: Environmental > Aquatic > Marine > Hypoxic... | reverse complement strand
AAGCGCGTATCCAGTTACCTTGAGAAGGCATCCATTGTCGGTGCTTCCATCAGTTACCGATTAGCCTTTGGTCGGAATGCCGGGCGTAAGGCATTGACCCTGCAAACCATAGCCACGAGCGACAACACCAAGAAGAACGACCTGGGCAGCAGGCAATCGGGTTTTCACTGCATGCGGGCGTTGCTTTTAAGGCGCAACAGAGCAGGAAGCTGGAACGGCTGTGCAGATACATCACCCGATTGGCGATCGGCTAGCGGCGGCTATCATCGGCAAACAACGGCAGTGTGGTCGTTGCGCTGAAGACACCCCATGATGACGGCACCACGCATATCGTTCTAAGCCCGATGGAATTCATTGGGCGCCTGGTAACACTGGTGCCCAGAACTCGGGTTAACTTGATACGCTTTCATGGGTCTTCTCGCCAAACAGCAAAGTCCGGCACGGATGCTACGTGCAGCATATGCCGCTCTGTGACGCGCCCGTTCAACCATTCCGAAGCAGGTCGAAGTAGAGCACCTGCTGGGACTGTTCGACACGGATGCGAACGACGTTTCCGGGGGCTAGGGTCAGAGGATCCGGGAATCGGTTTAGAACGATCTGCCAGCCGGACGCTCCTTCGTTCCGCAAGGGATGGTTCTCGAATGTCGTTCTGGGGTCAAGGTCGATTCTGATCCACTGGACGAGACCGAAGCAGGTACCAGCCTGGGTGACGGGCACGTCCAGGATGCTGCTCTTCGCAAATCCCTCCTCGTCCGAGAAATCGTAGGCCAGAACTTCAATCTCGTCGGAGAGGAACTCGAGCCGAGTCGTATCCATCTGCAGCGGGACCTGGACCGCGGCGAGGTCGTTGAAGGGGCTTAGATCAAAGCCACTGATCGCGGCCACAGAAACCAGCTGCGCCAAGGCCGTGCCACCCACAAGAGCAGCCATCACCCTGGCCGCACACGGGATGATCTGTGCATCTGGCTCTATCAGCCTGCGTCGCGCGTCGGCAACGGCCGAGAGGGCCCCCTCTCCGACGCACTCGTTGCTGAAGATCTCCGTGACCAGGAGGCCCCCGCGCTCGCGAAGATGCGTGCCTAGTTTTATCTCGGTAGATTTCTTTGTGATGACCGAGATGCGGTCCGCATACCCGTTTCGGGCGATGATTGCACGCGCTGTCTCCGCGATTTCAGGCACCATCTCGCACGTCGTGACGGCGCGTGCTCCGGCGCGTGCTGCCATCATGGCCAGCAGACCTCCACCGGTACCGATTTCTAGAACGTGCATGTCCGGGCGTACCGCGCGTTCGATTGCCTGCAGGTAAGCATCGTTCCGGTTCCCGTCGTTCATCATCCCGAATTGCCATAGGGGGACGACTCTCGAAATGGCCTTGCCGTAATTGTACCGACATCGGATGTGGTTGTTACTGAGCGCCAGTGCCTTGCGCAGGTATGGCAAAGCTGCTTGGGCACGACCGGTCTCCGTCAGGGCGCCGCCAAGATTGTTGCACGCGTCCACGTAGTCCGGTTTCAGCACCAGTGCCTTTTGATAGGAGGAGATCGCCTGGTCCAGTTGTCCGGCTTGCTTAAGCGCAACACCGAGGTTGTTGTGGGCTTCGGCGAAACCGGTTCTTTGCGTGACTGCACGGCGCAGAAGCGTTATTGCCCGCGTATCGTCGCCGACCTGGCTCGCGATCGCGCCGAGCAGGTTCAGCGCGTCGGCATTTTCGGGTTCAATATCAAGTACTTGCTGATAGAGGCGCTTCGCCGAGTCCAAACGATTCGACCTGTGATGTTCAAGCCCTGAAGCGAGTAGCGAGGCCACGTCGGTTGTGTTACTCATCGACAATTGGCGAGGAGCGAGCAGTTTGATTCTTACGCATCACATATAAGTATCTATTCGATGTTTGCGGCATGGCGGGCACTCGCAGTAGTGTGAACGATTGTATTATTCTGACAGGCAAAAGGCGCACTACCGCTGCTCTGCTGACGCATGCAATACCAATGACTCATGCATTTCTTCGATCTGCGGGAGAGCAACAGCTACCACGCGTAGGACCAGTGTCAACTATAGCACCCTAAACGAAATGACTCGCCGTTCCTCAGTATGGCAGTACCTTGATCAGGCTTCAATCAGCTTGCGGCGTCTGAAAGGCAACTTTCGATAATCCAGTGGTTTATGTCCAAGCTGATTTAAGCCAAAATGGCCTGATTTTGCTTTCAGTCGCATCTCATTGATGTGGGTGGCAGAGGTGTTTGATCCACCAGAATTCTTGATAAGACCATAGGATGCGTGCGGTATGCTGTTGATGATCGATAACTACGACTCCTTCACCTACAACGTAGTTCAATACCTGGGTGAACTGGGTTCGACCGTACAGGTGTTCCGAAACGACGAGATTGCAGTTGACGCCATCGCAGAACTCAGTCCGGAGAAGATCGTCATCTCGCCAGGTCCCTGCACACCCAACGAGGCGGGTATCTCAATGGATGTCATCCGGCGTTACGAGGGTGAACTGCCGATCCTCGGGATTTGCCTTGGTCATCAGTGTATCGGGCAGGTCTACGGCGGCAAGATCGTGCGTGCCAAGAAAGTGATGCACGGTAAAACATCCATGATCCATCACCTCGACAAGGGCGTGCTCACAGGGCTCAGCAATCCGTTTGAAGCGACCCGGTACCATTCGCTGGTCATCGATCAGGACTCCTTGCCGGACTGTCTTGAAGTCACCGCCTGGACCGAAGACACCGATGGTGAGGTGGATGAGATCATGGCGGTCAAGCACGTGGAGCACATGCTGGAAGGGGTACAGTTTCATCCGGAGTCAATTCTTACCAAACAGGGACACGATTTACTGCAGAACTTCTTACTGCAGGAATAGAGATAAATCTGTCCAAAAAAGGGGCAACTAACATGGACATGCCAAGCGCAATTGGATCTGTTATCGACAAGCAGGATCTGTCCGCCAACGAGATGATCGATGTGATGCGCCTTATCATGACTGGTGAAGCCACCGATGCCCAGATTGGTGGCTTTCTGGTTGGGCTGCGCATGAAGGGAGAGACGGTGGAAGAAATCGTTGCTGCCGCCACTGTGATGAGAGAATTGGCAACGCCGGTCAATATTACAACGCAGCATCTCGTCGATACCTGCGGAACCGGCGGCAGCGGCAGCGGCAAATTCAACGTATCTACTGCCAGTGCCATAGTGGCTGCGGCTGCCGGCGCGAAGGTCGCCAAACATGGTAATCGCAGAGCATCCAGTACCAGTGGCAGCGCCGATGTTCTGGAAGCTGCAGGGGTCAAACTGGATATCACCCCAGAGCAGGTGGCGCGCTGTATCGAAAATGTTGGGGTAGGTTTTCTGTTTGCGCTGAACCATCACAGTGCCATGAAACATGCCATCGGGCCGCGCCGCGAGATGATTACACGAACCATATTCAACCTGCTTGGGCCGCTGACGAATCCGGCCGGGGCCAAAAACCAACTGATCGGGGTTTACGACCGTGTCTGGCTGCGTCCTATCGCTGACGTGCTTCACAGACTGGGCAGTGATCATGTGATGGTGGTTCATTCCGCTGACAATCTGGATGAGATCAGCAGTTCTGCGGAGACCTTTGTAGTGGAACTCAAGGAAGGTGCAGTCAGCGAGTACAGCATCACGCCCGAGCAGTTTAACGTGAGCCGCGGCGACCTCGCCGATCTGAAGGTCGACAATCCTGAAGAGAGCCTGGCCATGGTCAGGCAGGCGATTGCCGGTGAAGATGAGGCTTGCACGGGAATCGTGGAGCTGAACGCCGGTGCTGCCATCTACGTATCGGGATTGTGTGATACCTTGTCTGCAGGCGTTGAGATGGCGCGCGATGCAATCGGTGGTGGTCTGGCGGCAGAGAAATTAAAGGAGCTGGCTGTCTTCACCAATCATCTGACCGAGGAGTGATGAATACACCCACCATTCTAAAAGAAATCTTACGACGTAAGCGTGAAGAGGTCGAGGAGCACAGTAAGCACATCAGCCTGGCGTCGCTTGAATCCGAAACCAGCGCTCTGCCTGCCTGTCGAGGGTTCGCCGACGCCATAGAATTCCGAGTCCGATCGCGGCAGTCGGCGGTAATCGCAGAGATCAAAAGGGCCTCTCCCAGCAGAGGAGTCATACGCGAGGCATTCGATCCAAACGAGATTGCACAGGATTATGCGAGGGGTGGCGCCACCTGCCTGTCAGTGCTGACGGATGTGGATTTTTTCCAAGGGTGTGACGATCACCTGCAAGTCGCCAGGCTTGCCTGCTCATTGCCGATATTGCGCAAGGACTTCATCATCGACCCGTACCAAGTGGCTGAAACGAGGGCCATCGGCGCAGACTGCATACTACTTATAGTGTCTGCGCTGGCCGAGGGGCAACTGCAAGAGCTCAATAGCGCTGCTGTCGAATTGGGTCTGGATGTATTGATCGAAGTCCACGATCGCGAAGAAGTGGCCACAGCGCTTCGCTTGAAGCCGAGGCTGCTGGGAATCAACAATCGAGATCTGCATACCTTCCAGACCAGTCTGGCCACCACCTACGCTCTCCTCGATGAGATCGAAGGCAATGCGACCGTGGTCACGGAAAGCGGCATTAATACAAGAGATGATGTGGCAGGGATGCGTGACCATGGCGTGTACGCATTTCTGGTGGGAGAGGCTTTTATGAAGGCCGAGTCACCCGGAGAAAAGCTGCGGGAACTCTTTTTTGAGTCTGAGGGCAGCGGACCCTAGCGCGTACCGAAGACCACCATGGTCTTGCCTTTGACTGAGACCAATCCCTGATCCTCGAGGGTCTTCAATACCCGACCGACCATCTCCCTTGAACAGCCGACGATACGGCCAATCTCCTGGCGGGTTATCTTGATCTGCATGCCATCCGGGTGCGTCAGTGCATCCGGTTCTGTACACAGGTCCAAGAGCGTACGCGCGACGCGCCCGGTTACATCCAGGAAGGCCAAATCACCGACCTTGCGCGTGGTACGTTCCAGGCGGTCCGCCATCTGGCTGGTGATGGCGTACAACATGCCGGCATCGTTTTCGCTCAATTCAGCGAATTTGGCGTAACTGACCTCGGCCACTTCACAATCAGTCTTGGCCCTGACCCAGGCGGTTCGGTGCTGCCGAAACATGCCCATTTCCCCGAAAAAGTCCCCTTCGTTCAGATAGGCAACGATAATCTCCCGACCTGATTCATCCTCGATGAGGACGGTGACCGAACCCTTGGTGATGTAATAAAGGGAATTGCTGTCCTCGCCAGCCAGGATAATGGTGCTGTTGCGCTTGAAGCTGCGGCGATGAGAGGCGGCAAGAAAACCTTTGATATGTTCAACCAGGGGTGCGTTGAGTGAAAGACTAACCATGGGCCTGTCCAGAACTCTCGAGGGAATGCGTCGACGTTACCCCGAGTAGGGTACGACCTGCTGAAATCTATGGCAACCCAAAACATTCAGGATTCAGCCATTTCGGTCGAAAAAAACTGACGATCGGTCATGATTTCCGACTGGCTGGTATGGATGCCGGCAGCCCTTTATCATAGCCGCTCTGTATTGCCACTTGCCTGCCAGGAGGTCCGGTTATGAATGCAACCATCACTTGGGTCGATGACGCCATGTTTCTAGGTGTGTCTGGAAGTGGTCACAGTGTAGTTCTGGATGGCCCAGCCGAGCAGGGGGGTCGCAACCAGGGCATGAGACCGATGGAAATGCTGCTGCTGGGGATGGGTGGATGTACTTCGTTCGATGTGGTCAGTATCCTTAAGAAAGGTCGCCAACGCATACAGGACTGCAGGGTTGAAGTCACGGCTGAGCGATCCGGTGATATCCCCAATGTGTTTACCAAGATTCACGTTCATTTCATCGTAAAGGGGAAGGAGTTGAAGCGAACACAGGTGCAAAGGGCCATAGAGCTTTCGGTGCAGAAGTACTGTTCGGCATCCATCATGCTGGAGAGAGGTGGAGTCGAGATATCCCATGACTACGAAGTGCAGTCGATATAAACGCAGAGCTGGAGATTTTCAGGTTGACTCTATCTAACAATCTAACAAAGTCTCTAGGGTTTAACGCCTATCAACTATTCTATGCGGAATCCAACGATGCCAGGCGGCATTGTATGCAGGAATTGGATCGTCGTTACAGCGCCGATTTTCTGATCACACTGCTCAAGAATTCGACAGAACTGATTGGGGCTCAAGTACTGAATATATCAACCGAACTATATGAGCCCCACGGTACCAGCGTCACCATGCTGGTGGCTGAACAGAAGAACACGGTCCTCGGACACCTGGACAAGAGTCATCTAACCGTACATACCTACGCCGACCTGCGACCATCTCATCCTATCTGCTCACTGCGGCTGGATTTTGATCTTGCTTCCTGCGGTTCTGTTACGCCGCTCGCGACACTACCATTGTTGTTCGATCAGGTCGCATGCCATCTGGTCACCATAGACTACAGAATGCGTGGATATAGCAGAGACGCCGATGAGCGGCTGATCTTCAACGACCACCCAATCGGGTCAATTCTGGATTTCATTCCGGGCGACCACCTGTCGCGATACAACTGCTGCAACTCCGACCTGCCGGATCATAATCTGTACCACTCGAAGATGGTGCTGAAAGAGATGAAGAGGCAGGACCTCGTTCCAGTATCGAAGGAGATAGGATCGGTCGGTGAATCTCGAGAGCTTGAATTGAATCGGGTGCAGGAACAGATGAAGATACTGTTTGAGGGGCTTTAGTCGAATGGCTTCACTTATTGGTTATGCTGCCACCATTGGCTTCTGTCACCCCCAGGGAAGCCTGACCATCGGAAGGACCTAGTCAGGTGCTTTCTTCATAACGTAAGCTGTGTAACCACTTTGATTCAGTTGGAAAGCGGCCATCTCGTAGCGCTTGCCGCCATCACAGCGAGCTATATAGATGGCATCCTTCTTCAGCCTATCGAGGTTCTTGCGAAGTAACAATAGGGGCACATTGACACTACCTTCGATTTTGCCGCTTTCTAACTCCTTGGGAGATCGCACGTCCAAGATGTAGGTCTTTGGATCTCCAGCCGCCATCATCTCCTGCGCTTCCTCCAGAGTAACAATTTCCATGAGGGGCTTTTGCAGCAAACTCTCGAAATCGGGTTCCGACAGGCGCATCAGTTTACCGGCGGTCAGCATGGTGATAGTCGCATTGCGGGGCACATCGCTTATCAGAGCATCTTCACCGAAGAAGGCCCCCGCAGAGAGTTCTGCCAGGGTGGTAGTCTTGTCGCCGCTGGTTCGCTGGACACTGGCCTTGCCGACGGTAATCACGTAGAAATAATCACCGGGTTCTCCTTGCTTGATAACTGTGTCCCCCGCCGCGTAGGTGACCTCTTCAAACTTGGTGAACAGTTGCTGGATATTGCCCGGCGGCACAAATTCAAACAGTGGCGAACTCAACATGGCGGACATCCAGTCGACTTCGGCATCCATGACGTCGTCGATCTCCGACACCGTATAGTCGCCGGCCTGATCCCAGCTCAGCACCAGGTCCAGGTAGGATTTTTCCACTCTGAAGATCCGTGAATCGACAGTGGAGACCGCGGTGACCTTGTGGGGTGAATTGTTGTCCAGTGGAAACTGGCTGCCTTCGGCGCCCGCTTTGATTGACCTGACATTGAATTTCTCATCGAGGAGATCCACGGATCCGGCCAGCAGCCAGTAACCGAACGTATCTTCATCGTCTCGCTTGAAGATCATCTTGCCTTCGCCAACGTTCAGCAGCGTCGATTTTTCAATCAGGTCGCTCAGGTGACCGTCAGCAAGTTCATCGAACGGAATGAATGGTTTTAGAACTTCCGGCTTGATATTCGCCGCCATCAAAATTCCTCAAAAAAGGGCGTTTCCACATCACGTCAACACGGATGATCGCTACGTGGATTATAGTTAACCACAATGTTTAAGAGTAGAAGTTATGGATAAGAATTATGAGGGCGTTGAGATGTTGAATTGTGCTTGGCAACGGGCAACTGTTGGCTGCTGCTTCGAGCAGTTTGTGTTCTACCGATTCTTGTCCATCACTCTCGTTACACTGTCATCCCGATCTTCTTCATCATTGTCGTCACCCGCCTCATCAGGCACTTCAGTGTCGCTGTCGGCCCTGGTAACAGATGCGGGGGCCTCTACCAACACCACGGTGATGTTATCGCGACCGCCCGCGACGAGCGCTTTATCAATCAGATTGTCGACTTTATCCTGATCCGACCCTTCAGCCTGCAGAATCTGCGTAATCTCCTCATCATTGACATAGTCTGACAAACCGTCGCTGCAGAGCAGTATCTTCTGTCCAGGTTTCCACTTTTCACTGATGCTATCTGCCCGAACGGTATCCAACTGCTGCACCCCGAGGGCCTTCGTGATTGCGTTCTTCCTCGGGTCTACCTCAGCTTCTTCAGCGGTAAGTTCACCTTTATCGACGAGCGACTGCAGCAGGGAGTGATCGCGGGTGATCTGCGTGAGAGTCCCGTCGAACAGATATCCACGGCTGTCACCCACCCAGAAAACGTTGTAGACGCTGCCTTGGGACAGGAGCAGTACCAGGGTAGTCCACATATTGGTGCCTTCGGCATCAACCAGGGCATATTCTTTGATTTTCTGATGGGCAGTCTCGATCGCCTGATTGACGCCGTGTCCTTCCTTGATCATGGTGACCAGCGTATAGGCAGTGATGGCGCTTGCGGCCTCACCATCGCCGAGCCCACCCATGCCATCCGCAACAATCCACAAGCCGTGCTCCCCAATGCAGACATAGGTGTCTTCATTGTTATCTCTGGCATTGCCGAGATCCGTACCGGCGGCGAAGTGGTGCAACTGCAAACTAAACTCCTTTTGTCTTTGAGTTGGGTTCGGACACGACGGCGGACATTACGACGACAGGTGCGGTGAGTGTTACGGCTGGGACTTCGATTGGAGCGACGGGTGCGGGTGCATTGGATATCGCGTCGTCGACTAATCTGACGCTGGATTCGAATGATGATGTAGCGGTCCGCGGTAGTGCACAGACGTTGACGGATCTGACGTTAACGGTTGATGGAGGTACCGATGGTGCGGTTTATGAGCTGACGAACCTTGCGAATATAACGGAGACGATTACGACCGACAATACGGATTTGACGGTTACGGCGTTGGATGCGACAGGTGATGCGAACCTGTCGTTAACGAATGATACGGGTAATGTGACGGTCACGAGTTTTGATACGACGCTTGCTGGGACGTTATCGGTTACGGCGAGTAGTGGCAACATCATTCTTGCTGATGGAGCGCTGGTCACGGGCAGTGGTGGAGTGAGTTTGAATGCCAGTGGCACGATTGATGAGTCGGTTGACGCGACGACGACGAACATCACGACGACGGGCACGTTGAGTTTGACGGGAGGAGGATCGATCGGCACCACGGGCGGTGGTACGGAGTCGTTGGATATAGCGGCAGGAACGTTAACGGCGACGACGAGTTCGGGTGGTATTTTCCTAAATGCCAACACGGTGGCCAATCTGGGTGCGGTAACGGCCCGCGGTGGCGACATCAGTTTTGATAATGGTGATACCAATCTTGCCTTGACCGGTACGATCAAGACACGTAAGGACAGCGTTGGTGGAGCGATCACCATCGATGTAGGCACGGGTGCTCTGGACACGGCAGACCAGTCTGTTGTATCGCGCAATGATAATGACGATGGCAATTCGGATGGCGTGATCACACTGATCGCAGACAGTATCGATTTGGGCACGACGGCGGATAGGATCACCACGACGGGCGCAGTGGTACTGAAGCCCACGACGACGACCCGATCGATTGAGGTCTCAACGGGAGATTTGGAGAACGCAGACAGCGCCGATACGGAGTTTAATCTCAGCACGAATGAGGTAGAGGTCGTCAATGCAACCACCAGTGGGTTGACGATCGGTGATGCGACGTATACGGGTCAGATCACAGTAAACGTAGACGACTACGATTTTGGTGCATTGACGATTGCCGGTGGCAACATCGATGTGGTGAGTGCACTGACGACGAGCAACAACACAGCGTTGACGCTCGATGGTGTAGGCATAGACCAGTCGGGCACGGGCACGATCGATATGGGTTCGGGCGCGATCCTGTTTGACGCTGGCGCAGCGGCGGTGACATCCGTTGCGAATACACTGACGATCACGACGACGAACGGTTTGACGATCAGCAATGCGACAACGGTTGGTGCGACGTCGCAGACGGACAATGCAGCATTGGAGACTGCGGTCGCGCAGTTGACCATTACGGCAAGTAGTGACACGTTCATCAGTGAAGCGAATGCAGTTGAGTTGCAGGGCATCAACGTAGGCACCAACACGTTTGGTATAAATAATGAAGGTGGAGGCGCTATCACGCAGACGGCAACCGGCATAACTGCGACCAGTGTTCAGGTAACGAACACGGTGGGAGCCACCACCCTGACAGCGGTGGCCAACAGTTTTGCCAATCTGGGCACATCGGATTTCAGCGGACAGACGGCACAGATCACGGTAGCCGGCGCACTGGACATAGACGGAGTAGCGGGTGCGGCCAGTCTGACGTTGGCCTCCGCTGGTGCTGGTGACATTACCAATGCAGGTGGCGGCATTACAGCAGCAACCTTGAGTGTCAGCAATGACACGGTTAGTCGTGCGGTGTTGCTGAATAGCAATGCCAACACGGTAGCCAATCTGAGTGCGGTGACGGCGCGCGGCGGCGCCATCAGTTTTGACAATGGTAATACTAATCTTGCATTGACGGGTACGATCAGGACTCATAAGGACACGGTTGGTGGAGCGATCACCATTGATGTAGGCACGGGTGCGCTGGACACGAGAGACGAGTCAATTGTCTCGCACAATGATGCCGGAGGTGCTAATTCGGATGGTGTTATTACGCTGATCGCAGACAGTATCGATTTGGGTACGACGGCGGACAAGATCACCACGACCGGCACTGTGGTGTTGAAGCCGACGACGACGACCCGTGTGATCAAGGTATCGACGGGAGATCCAGAGAATGACGACATTGGTGACACGGAGTTCAATCTCAGCACGAATGAGGTAACCGCAGTCAATGCAACCAGCACTGGTTTCACGATAGGTGATGCGACCTATACTGGTCAGATCACGTTGACTGCAGATTCATACGATGTTGCAGCCCTGACAATCGCCGGTGGCAACATAGATGTAGTGGGTGCACTGACGACGAGCAACAACACAGCGCTGACGTTGGATGGTGTCGGTTTAGACCAGTCGGGCACAGGCACGATCAATATGGGCTCAGGTGCGATCGTGTTTGAAGCTGGCGGAGCGGCGGTGACGTCTGTAGCGGATGCACTGACGATCACGACTGCGGGCGGCTTGACGATCAACAATGCGACGACGGTCGGTGCGACGTCGCAGACGGACAATGCTGCATTGGAGACGGCAGTTGCGGAGCTGACCATCACGGCCGGTGTAGGTGATACGTTCATCAGTGAAGCGGATGCAGCTGAGCTACAAGGCATCAACGTAGGTGCCAATACATTTGGCATTAACTTGGAGGGAGCGGGTGCACTGACACAGACGGCAACGGGGATCACTGCGACGAACGTTGAGGTTACGAACACGGTCGGGGCGACGACGCTGACGGCAGCCGCCAACAGTTTTGCCAATCTGGGTACCTCTAATTTTACCGGACAGATAGCACAGATCACGGCAGGTGGCGCGCTAGATCTGGATGGGGTAACGGGCGCCAATACGCTGACGTTGATTGCTGGTGGCGCACTGACCCAGGCAGGAACGATCACGTCAACCAATCTGGGTATAACTAACACGGCTGGCACCACGACATTGAATGCAGCCAATGCAGTGACCAATCTGAATACATCGAACTTTACGGGCCAAACGGCAGCCCTGACGGTTGCGGGCGCACTGGATATAGACGGGGTAACGGGCGCCAACACGCTGACGCTGAATGTTGGCGGGTTGCTGACGCAGGCAGGCGCGATCACGTCGACCAATCTGGGTATAACTAACACGGCTGCCAGCACGACACTGAATGCAGCCAATGTTGTGACCAATCTGAATACATCCAATTTTACGGGCCAGACGGCGGCCCTGACGGTGACGGGCGCTCTGGACATAGACGGCGTAACCGGTGCAGATACACTGACTCTGAATGCTGGTGGATCGCTGACGCAAGGAGGGGTGATCACGTCGACCAATCTCGGTATTACTAACACGGCTGGCAGCACAACACTGAATGCGGCCAATGTCGTGACCAATTTGAATACATCGAACTTTACGGGCCAGACGGCAGCCTTGACGGTAACGGGCGCGCTTGACATAGATGGCGTGACAGGTGCGAATAGTCTGACGTTGACTTCCTCTGGTCCGGGCGACATCACCAATGCTGGGGGTGGTATAACTGCAACGACCTTAAGTGTCAGCAATGACAGCGTCAGTGGTGCGGTGCTACTTAACAGCAATGCCAATGCGGTGACCAATCTGGCTGCGGTAACGGCGCGCGGCGGCGCCATCAGTTTTGACAATGGTGATACTAATCTGGCACTGGCGGGTACGATCAAGACGCGTAAGGACAGTGTTGGTGGCGCGATCACCATCGATGTAGGCACGGGTGCTCTGGACACGGCAGACCAGTCTGTCGTATCGCGCAATGATGCGGATGGCGATAATTCGGATGGTGTGATCACGCTGATCGCGGACAGTATCGATTTGGGCACGACGGCGGATAAGATCACCACTACAGGTGCAGTGGTACTAAGGCCGACGACTACCAGCCGTGTGATCAAGGTATCGACGGGGGATTTGGAGAACTTCGACAATACCGATACGGAGTTCAATCTCAGTACAAATGAGATTGAGGCCGTCAATGCAACCAGCAGTGGGTTGACGATAGGCGATGCAACGTATACAGGTCAGATCACTTTGAATGCAGACGCATACGACTTTGCAGCATTGACGATCGCCGGTGGCAACATAGATGTCGTGAGTGCACTGACGACGAGTAACAACACGGCGTTGACGCTCGATGGTGTAGGTATTGACCAGTCGGGCACAGGTACGATCAATATGGGCTCGGGTGCGATCCTGTTTGAAGCCGGCGCTGCCGCGGTGACGTCTGTAGCGGATGCCCTGACGATCACGACCACGAACACGGCTGCGGGCGGTTTGACCATCAACAATGCGACGACAATTGGTGCGACATCACAGGCGGACAATGCAGCACTGGAAACGTCGGTCGCGGAGTTGACGATCACGGCGGGAGCGGGTGCTACATTCATTAGTGAAGCGGATGCAGTCGAGTTGCAGGGCATCAACGTAGGAGCCAACACGCTTGGCATAAACCTTGAAGGAGCAGGTGCACTGACGCAGACGGCAACGGGCATTACGGCAACCGGTGTGACTACATTGACGGCCGCTGGGAGCGTAGCGCCATTCAATGACATCACCCTTAATAGCGTTAACAACGATTTTGGTACTGTTGTCATTACACAGGGGGCGATGTGACGCTGAGTGACAGTAATTCAATCACCCTGGGTAGTGCG
>Ga0187827_10006333_pt1 | contig 13567 bp, 9 predicted proteins | sample ETNtaG_39_FD_167969 | JGI IMG/M metagenome (GOLD analysis project Ga0187827, IMG submission 167969) | Marine microbial and viral communities from oxygen minimum zone, Eastern Pacific Ocean - ETNP2014_SV_150_PacBio MetaG (Illumina Assembly) | ecosystem: Environmental > Aquatic > Marine > Hypoxic... | reverse complement strand
AAACCGCTTATACTCATTTTCTGCCTCTAAACTTGAGAATGCCGGTTTTGGGTTTTGGCATTTTGCGACCTCTCATTGTCTCGGTCTTTGTAAGTCTGGATGGCTTTGTTAAATCGGTCGGGATCACGGTACTTTGGTTTTTTGGGTTCTGGCGGCTCGTGGTGCGTCGTATATGAAGGTGTGATCATGCAGAAAAACAAGAGCAGAAGAAGTGCAGAACAGATGGTTGTTTTCACAAGGATCTCCTATGGTCTTGTATTTTTTGAGCGATCTAAACTTGCTCACCGGTGATCATGTGAATGCGACCTTCTGGGCGAAATGTGACGGGTGGCTGATTGACTTCTTCTCCGGCGATCATTTTGCGCAAGATATTGGCAACACCATTGATGGCGGGTTCGATGAGTTTTTCTCCTTTTTCTTTTGTGCCTAATGCTGCCGATGGATTTTCGATGTCGCCTTCGTTTATGCGTTCGGGCGCAAGTACGCGCATAGTTGATGTTTCGTATTCATCGGCGTGGCCTGGCAAGCGATTGTTTTCCATGACTTCAAAGACCAGGTCCGGATCATAAACATCCCAATAGGACTGGAAACGCAGGTTGATGCCCAGTTTGTCGCGGTATTCGTCTATTCTGTACATGAGCGGCTTGACGTTGCCGCCGTGACCATTCAAGATCAGGATGTTTTCGATGCCTGCTCGGGCGAGGGAGTGGCACACATCGTAGACGTATTCGCAGAAAATTTCGGGGCGCACGGTCAATGTGCCGACATGTTTCATCCAGTGTTCGGATACCCCGATTCCTATAGGAGTGGCCACAACAACCTGTGGGTGCAGGCGTTTTGCAGATTGTTCGGCCATATGGGTGACGTGGAGCGTGTCGTGGATCATGTGCAGATGTTCTTCGTGCTGCTCGGTAGCCGCGGTGGGCACAACTGCGGCTTTGATGGTGCCGTTTTGCTGACGTTCCCTGAATTCTTTGCGAGAGAAGTCACCGATGAAGACACGTGTGTTGGGCATGATATGTCCTTTCAATTTGCAGAAGTTCACGGAATACGGTCAGGTCTAAATTGGGATATCCAAAGTTGGGTCTATTTGACTTTGCCTCGTCCGGCTACTTCCCAGGTTGCTTCGACATTACCATTTCTAACAGCATAGACTTCGTTGTGTAAGTTGGTGGTCATGCCCTGGTGGAGAGGAATAACAGATAAGTGATCACCTACCGTAAAAGTGTGATTACATTCGGAAACATCGACGTGGCCGTGTTCAACGGACATAGCATAAATTTTTGCCTCGGGATGTTCAACGATATAACCGTAGGGTGTGGGTGCATAACTGGTGAAGGTTTTTTGCCCACCGTCAATGATCACTCGGTCGGGGGTGGGGGTACTGACGATGGTGACGATCATGCGTTCGGCGCAGGTGATGGGATTGGGGGGATTCCTGTCTCTGTTGATTCTGCGTAACCCTTCGAAGACGTAAGAGCCAATGCGTGTTTCGGTGCAACCAATGGCTTTGGAGACTTCGGCGGTGCCTGTGCCGCCGCCGCTGATGGTGTGGAGGGGTAATCCGGCGTTTTCTATAAGTTCACGGGTTTGGGCAAGGAAAGGCTTGGCTCGTTCATTACTTGGGAAGGTCATGATGCCCTGGAATTGGAGGCCGGGTAAGTCATTTACTTTTTGGGCGAGTTTAAGAGCTGCTTCTGGTGACTGGACGCCGCAGCGACCTCCGCCCGTATCGCATTCAACAAGTATTCGAACGGTCACATTGTCATTTGATGCCTGATCCGAGATGCCTTGCACTGTAATTTCTGAATCAGCAGCAACCGTCATGGTGGCGTTTTTGCACAGCGCTGTAAGGCGTTGGACTTTTTGTTTTCCAACAATGTTGTAGGGAATCAGGATGTCATCAATGCCTGCTGCAACCATCACTTCTGCTTCTCCAACTTTTTGACAGACAATGCCATTGGCACCCGCTTCAAGCTGCATTTTGGCGATTTCGGGGGTTTTATGCGTTTTTGTGTGTACGCGCAGGGCAATGTCATGTTTGCGGCAATCTTCTGCTGTTTCGCGGATATTTTTTTCGAGAATGTCGAGGTCGATGGTGAGTGCTGGGGTGTCGAGGTCATGGATGGTCATGTAAGTCTCCAGTTATAGGCGTTGGACGTGGGGTAAGAGTCCTGGGTAGTCGCGGCCAGGGATTAAGGATTTGCCGTCGGTGAAACCTTCGGGGCGGTTGCTGAGTTGGTCGATGAGGCGGTTGCGCCATTGTTCTACGCGATCTGAATGCGCCATGTCTTCTGCTAAGTTGTGGCATTCGTGAGGGTCGTTGGTCAGGTCAAATAGTTGTTCTTCGCCATTGTGGGGTCGCCAAATGTATTTGGTTGTTTCGTCTACGAGATAGTGGTTGGCTTGTTCTTGACTGTAGCAGGGGGCGTGTTCGCCGTGTAAAAAGGGACGCCACTCGCAGGGTTCACCGCGAAGCAATGGGGCGAGGTTTCGACCGTCAACGCCTTCGGGAATGTTGGTGCCAGATAGGTCGAGGATGGTGGGCATGAGGTCTTCGAGGCAGACGGGTTGGTCGAATACTTGCCGGGGTTTTAGGCCCAGTGCGCTGCCGCCTGAGATGATGAATGGAATGCGGGCTGAGCCTTCGTAGGGTTCGCACTTGCGAAACATGTGGTGGTCTCCCAGCATTTCACCGTGATCGGATACAAAGAGGATGACGGTGTTGCGCTGGTTGTATTTTGCGCCCCCTCTGGGTGCGAGTAATCGGAAGATTTGGTCATCGACATGGTTTATGAGTCCGAAATATCCCGCCTGGCATGATTGAAGCGCCTCGCCTTCGAGCTGAACTCTGGGAGATGCAACTGATAGGCCGAGATCTTGATTTTTGGGTGGTTTTGCCCAGGAGCCTATGGCTGTGGGCGGTAATTCTTGGCGCAGGTATCTGTCCATATAAAATGCGGGCGGACACAGTGGGGGATGGGGGGCGTAGAAAGATACGGTGAGGAAAAAGGGACAGGTTTGGTCGCGGGTTTCCAGAAATTTGAGTGCTTCGTTAACTGTATAATGTGTTGGATGTAACGTTTCTTCCAGGTGCCAGGGGCGTGCATTCCAGCCATTAAAATTTAAACCGTGGCTGGCAACACCGTCCACCTGATCGGTTTCTACACGTATGTGATGGTGATAAGGATCTGGCTCATACCCCGATGCCAGTTGCATATGGTCGTATCCGTATCGGGCAGAGGGAGGAGATTGATGCATTGTGCGGCCGACCATATAAGTTTGATATCCTGCTTTTTTTAATTCGCCAGGTAGCGTAGGTGCTGTGATGGGAACGCCACCAACAAATCCTGGCATGCCATTGGTTGCTGGAAATTGGCCAGTAAGAAGCGCACGCCGAGCGGGAATGCAGGATGGGCATGTTGTGTATGCTCGACGGAAACGGCTGCCTGCACCTGCAAGTGCGTCCATGTTGGGTGTGAGCAAGCACGGGTGCCCATCAACGCCCAGGCAATCACCGCGCTGCTGGTCTGTCATGATGAGAATGAAATTTGGGCGATTATCCTGATTCACGGGTTTGATCCTTATGTTATGCGTTGAGGGCCTGGGCCTGGTTTGAGTCAGGCATAAGTTGCATGAGTTCTATGCGGACATCGTCGGGGTCTGCGATGAAGTATTGGCGACATTTAGATCGGCCTGTGCGAATGTTGCCGGGGTCAACGTCGAGGCCCCTGGATTTCAGGTCGTTTAGTGTGGCTTCGAGGTCATCAACCCAAAGGCAGAGATGTTTGAAGCCAGAGGCATTGTTTGGGATGTCGGGTGTATCGCCACCGTTGGTGAAGATTTCGATGAAATCTCCATTACCTGTTTTGAGGTAAACCATCCAAAGGCTGCCGTCATCGTTGTGCATGCGAAATGCTTCGGGCAGGCCGAGGATGCGGTTGTAGAAGTCGAGAGAAGCGTCAATGTCTGATGAGGTGATGGCGATGTGGCCGATGCCGGTGATCATTGTGAACCTCCGAAAGGCAAGTAGGCAGAAAGCAGAAAGCAGTAGGCAGAAAGCAGTAGGCAGAAAGCAGTAGGCAGAAAGCAGTAGGCAGAATGATTGTAATTCCTGCTCAGAGTGTGTAGATCAGGCTTCTAATTCGTGGTGAGACTTTAGCTTTGCAATGAAATCTGGTGAAAGTGTTATGCCTTCATTTTTATAATGAGTCACAATTTCATTTCCCAGAGCGGTGTTGAGATGGTAATGCTGTACTGATTTGTTGATTTCTATAAAGCCTATGCGGTTTACCATTTTTGGGTCTGTACTGCCGTTAAGGATAGGGGCATGAATCGTGCAATTTGTGAATCGCGTTCCAAGTGTGCTTTTCACTGTGTAAAATGATTCAGATGCTTGTTGCACATTGGGCTGCAAATGACAGGTGTCAAATTGTAGTTCGCCCTGCAGGTTTGGTGCAGCTACAGTGTTCACTGTGCATCTTTCAAATAGCGCACTGGCGGTGCAATGACCTAGATAAATACTGACGTTTTTGCAATCGGTGAAACGGATTTGAGAGTAAAGTGCCAACCCATCTGCATAGTCGGAAGCTGTTTCTCCACCCATTGAGAGATGTACGTTTTTGATGTCGTTGGGGTTTTCGGGTATCAATTTTCCGAGATGAACATTGTCGCAGATTAGCGTGTTGTTGGTTTGAATCTGGTTTCCATCGTAGGTGCCGTTTTGGCGCAGGTCGTAGTGGTGTGGGTTGGGGATGCGCATAAGGCGGACGCCCTGCTCGCGCCCTTCCACCGCAATATTGCAGAACGTGATGCTTTTGGGAAAGAAAAGACGTGTACCATCGTCGGTTTTAGAAAAGGATGCCGTGTCCATCAACCAGCAAGGGGCGTTGGATTCGGGAGCAGCATCGTAATCGATGGTCAGATCTTCAATTTTGATGTTGTGTCCATAACCGATTGGATACTGATAATCAAAATTGTTTGGATGGTACGAAAGCACAGCGACTGTTCCATTGCCACTGGGTTTCAATGTGCAGCCGCTAATCCGGATATCGCCATCCCATTTGGCACCGTAATCCCGCCGAAAATTGACAAATTGATTGCCGTGACGAACGGTATTTTCAATAACCAGATCACCGCCACCCGTGACGGAAATACCTTTGAAGCCAATTGTGGAGTTGCTGATGTGCAAGTTCCAACAGTGAAAATGAACATCAATGCGATTGAGACGGCAATTTTCAACGCGGAAGTTTTTGTTCAGGTTTGTGCCAAAGACGCCCCAGGCAACCCAACCGCCTTCTGCTGTCAGATTGCGGAAGGTGCAGTTTAGCATCCGTCTACCACCAATGCCATAGGTGCCAGCGGCCAGCACTCTATTTTTTTCAAGGCGATTTTTTTCCCAGGGCATGGCCCGGATATTCTCCAAGGTTACGTCGTAGACACCGCTGAGCACATAAAAGCCGCTACGGGGCTGCATAGAGATATCTTGCACGCCTTTTTCCAAACCCATCCATTGCTGGCGAACAATTGTGCGGCTGCGTTGTATGGAAATTCCGTGTTGATAGTATCCGGTGTGATCTTCACCCGGTATATCGCCCGAGAAGTAGAAGCCACCGCCTTCGATGATAAGGTAGTTGTCGTTGCAGGGCGTGGCTTCTACTGAGGTAAAGTTTTTGAACTCCCAGGCGATGTCGCCAATGATGCGTCCTTCTTCTTCCACATAAAAGAACTCTTCGCGTGCCCAACCCCTTTTAGAATAATTCCCAGCCCGAATGCCAATTCGATCTTCCGAATCTTCGACCGTGATCAAGTGTCCTGCATAGGGTGCCAATTCGGGAATGAGTTGGACTCCGGGTTTGATTTTTTCGAGCAGGGCGGCTTTTGTTTCACTATCAAGCGCAAGGGTTTGCGTTGGCTGGTCATTTAGAACGGTGAACCTCGGTATCCTTCTGTCGTTATATTTTTCGTCAATGTGAAATGTTGTTTTACCCCAGTGTACGTTTGTTTTGATCGGAATGTTGTTGGTCTGTTTGATCCAGTATTCGCCAGTTCGATTGACGATTGGAACCTGATGTTTGTTTGCGTATTTGTGAGCCCGTTTGATTTGGATGCCGTCGTCATGTTCTCCATCACCTATTGCACCGAACATTTTGTAGTTAATGGCTTCGTTTTCCACTAAAACGGCGGACAGGTCTTTGCTTAATGCAATGACGTCGGCGTCGTTTGGTTGGGCTTCTTCGCCCAATTTTTGAATGTGATAGATTGCACCACCACTATCGCCTGGGGTGTAAAAACCTGCCGTTTCTGCCCATTCACCCTCTTGGGGTGTAAGCTGGGCTTTCATTGCTTGAACGGTGGGGTAGCGCGTAAGATTGATGTTTTGATCGGTTTGCATTGAGGCCTCCTGGGCCAGAGCTCTTGTGGTGTATTGCGCAAGGACAACGCCACTTGCTCCAATTCCAGCCAGTGCTTTGCGTCTGGAAAAGTTGCGTTGCGTTGGCTGTTCGGACATGATGGTCTCCTGATTATAAGTCGAAAGAACAGTCACGGGTCTCGGGTCGAAAGTCAAAATCTAAGTGCAAAACAAAAATCAGGATCTATGACAGGTTTTGTGTTGGGAGGTTTTGGACTCGTGACTCGTGACCCGAGACTGATTTTAGGCGCAATGTACGGTGGCAGATAAGATGCGTCAAGCAATCGGTCGTGAGGGTCTTCACTTTATGCTTGTTATTGGATTGCATTTGGGTTTTTTATGAAGAGGCGGTTGATGAAGCTGGTTCGTTTGAGCGTTGAAGACTGATGGTAAGTCTGTTGAATTAGATGAATCCTGGGAGGTGTTTCAACCGTCTATCTTGATGAAGAACCCAAATTCTGGGACTCATGAGGTTGGTGACAGGAACAGGAGGCTCACTTTCCTGCTCACAGAGACTGAATAGGAGGCGTGAGGGGATTCTGTATTTTGCATTCTTGCTTCTTGACAGTTTGGGGACTTAGGTCTATTATTTTCTAAGTGAAATTGAACTGATTTTAAAGGAGGTTTGAAATGGCCATTAAGGTGGGGTTTGTGGGTGCTGGTGGTCGCGCACGTTCGCATATGCGGGCGTTGGCAGGTATTGAAGATGCTGAAATTGTTGCGATTTGTGATGTGAACGAAGAAACGGCACAGAGTGCAAGTGCGGAGTACGGTGGTACTGTGTATACCGATCATCACGATATGTTGGACAGTGAAGATCTGACGGCGATGTATGTCGTGGTGCCGACCTTTGCGCACTATGACGCTGAGATTTTGGCAGCGCAACAGGGTGTGCATATGTTGCTGGAAAAACCCATTGTGCCGACAATGGAAAAAGGGGTGGAAATTCTGGAAGCAGTCCAAAAGGCGGGTGTATTAACCAGTGTTGGATACCAGATTCGGTATACGGGTTGGGCAAAACAAGGGCGTGAATTTTTGAAAGATAAGACTGTGGCGATGGCTATGACGCATCGGTGGGGTGGTTTGCCGGGCACGCCGTGGTGGCGCGTGATGGCTCAGTCGGGAGGACAACTTGTTGAGCAGACAACGCATCAGGTTGATTTGTTACGTTATTTGGTGGGTGAAGTGAGTGAAGTGCACGCCTATTATGCAACACGGGCTTTGAACGATGTTGAAAATTTGGATATCCCAGATGTGTATGCCGTGACAATGCAATATGAAAATGGGGCGGTGGGCACATTGAGTTCTTCGTGTGCATTGCGCGAGGGTGGTGGTGATAGCGGGATTGATATTCTTATGCGCGATATGCGGGCGACCGTATGGGCCGACGGTGTGACGGTGTTTCCCGATGGTGCGGCTGCGCCGGGGGATATGCCTGAAACCGAGGATATTGACGACGTGTTTATGGCAGCGATTCGTTCGGGCGATGGTTCGGGCATTTTGTCTGACTTTGAAGACGGTTTGCGTTCGCTTGATATTTCTCTTGCTGCAAATAAATCGGCTGAGACGGGAAAACCTGAGCGAACTTATTTTTCGCAGAAGCGTTAAAAATTAGGGATCAGAGGCAGGGACTACTGACAGTTTATTCATCACCTTTTACGAGATAACGGTTGAGATATGAAAGAGAAAAAAGAAAAACCGAAACGAAGTGCTTTTAGAGAGTTTGGTATTGCAATATTTTTGGCAATTTTGATTCGTGGCACCCTGGTTCAGGCCTATCATATTCCTTCTGGTTCTATGGAAGATACTTTATTAGAAGGTGATTATGTGCTGGGCGATAAGTTGATGTTTGGCACACAAATCCCCGACCGGGTGCCCTTTTTCAATACAAAGTTGCCTTCGTTTCGTTTGCCGGGATTTTCGAATCCACAACCAGGCGATTTGGTGATTTTTGAATTTCCACAGGATGCGTCTCGCGATTTTATCAAACGGTGTATTGCTGTAGAAGGGCAGACTGTAGAAATTAAAAATAAGATTGTTTATGTCGATGGCAAACCGTTCAAGAATTCGGACGGGGTGAAGCACGAAGACCCCAGGGTTTTGGGCAAGCAATATGGGCCTCGCGACAATTTTGGCCCTCGTGCGGTGCCTCCTGGCCATATTTTTGTGATGGGTGATAATCGCGATAGCAGTTATGACAGTCGTTTTTGGGGGATGGTGCCTCTTGAGAAGGTGAAGGCGCATCCGTTGTTTATTTATTATTCCTGGGATAGTCAAAAGCCTCTGTGGAATATTTTTGCGAAAATTCGGTGGGGGCGGTTGGGGATTTTGAATTGATCAATGGTTATATTGTTGAATCTATGGCCCGATGAATGTCGGGCCATTTTTTTTAATCATGGAGGGCCACGGAAATGGTACGGAGGGCCACAGAGTTTATTTCTTGTGTTATTCCTTTAAGACTGAGTGAGGGGGTGAGGGGGCGATATAACATGATTGTTGGCTTTCTGCTTTTAGCTTTATGTCTGTTGAGTCGTGGTGAGGCTGCAGAGGTGACGTTGCTGTATACAGGGGGGACGCAGAGCTTTTTGGAAGTGTGCGGTTGTACGGACAATCAGCTTGGAGGGGTTGCTCGTAGGGCGACGATTGTAAGCGATTTGAAACGGGCGTATCCCAATGCGGTTTTGCTTGATGCTGGCGATTTGTTTGTTGGCGATACCGATTTGGATCGGTTGCGATGTTGGGTGCATCTGGATGCAATGGAAAAGATGGGCTATGACGTGGTTAATGTGGGGCGAGGGGAATTGCGTTTTGGGCGTGATTTTTTTGAAACAATGCGCGATTCGGGTGGCGTGGCATTTGTGAGTGCCAATTTGAAGGTCAATGGTGATCGGGTGGTTCCAGATATGCAAATTTTGGATGTGGGCGGTGTACGGGTAAGTGTGGTCGGGGTGGCTGCTGAACGGGAGCACGAAACGCATACGATGGGAATGGGGGCGCATTTTAAAGTTCCTGCCGGAGCCAAAACAGATTCTGATGGGGTGAAAGCGGCACTTGATAAAGTGCGTGGTCAGGATGGTTTGCTTGTTGTGCTGAGTGATTTGGATCGCGATGATGAGCGCAATTTGGCGCAGCGATTTCCCGATATTGATGTGGTGATCAGCACGCAATCTACAGAGGTGAAAGAACGCATTGGAAATACCTTGTTTTTGGGAACGCAGGCTCAAGGTAAGGCTGTTGGACACGCTGCATTGACTGTGGTAAACAATCAGGTGGTGGATGAAAATGTGCAACTGACATTTGTTTCAGAATCGATTGTTGAAGACCGGGCAGTGAAGCAGCTTGTGGATGGATTTTACGATCAGGTACAAGAGAATCCTGCATTGCAAGCGACAGGGCGCAGGCGATTTGACGGGTTTGCATTAGAAGAGCAAGTAAGGGAAAAAGCGAATGGATATGTGGGGGTAGAGACGTGTAGGGGTTGTCATGCTGTCGAGACGTCTGCCTGGGAGCAGACGCATCATGCGGGTGCGTTTAATCGGTTGTTGCAGAAGCAGAAACACTATCAGCCCGATTGCGTTAGCTGCCATACAACGGGGTTTGGGTATCCCTCCGGTTTTCAGATAGGTAAAGATGCCAAGCGTTTGGCGAATGTAGAGTGTGAGGTTTGCCATGGTCCAGGTGGACAACACGTGCGGCGGCCCGAGGCACGTAATATTCGCCGAACACCGTCGCCAGATTTGTGCCAGCGTTGTCACGATGAAAATCAGACACCAGATTTTGAGGCGCATTATGCCCAGATGCTAACAGAAGTGAATCACAGCGATGAGGAAGAGGCTGTGGTGGCTGATGTTGTGGAACGCGGCGATGGGGGGCGAACGCTTGTAGAGCTTTTTGTGATGGCCGATTGTCCCTATGGCATTCGAGCAGAGCAGGCGCTGGGTCCTATGTTTCAAAAGTTAGGGAATGAGATCGATTTCAGGTTGCATTTTATTGCAGACGAGGCAGGCGTAAAACGCACGGTATGGCCAAATGCACGAACAGTTTCTGCCTGCAATGCCACAGCAACTTCAGGGTCTGGACGGTTTCGCAGTTTGCACGGGGATGTAGAAATTGCAGAAGGGATTCGCCAAACGGTGGTGATGAAGCTGTATCCCGATCAGTTCTGGGATTACATTTCGTGTCGGAATCGTTCGGGTATTGCAACAGATTGGCGGGTGTGCGCAACACAGGTGGGAATGGATGCGGTCAAGATTGCTGAAATGGCTGAAAGTTCAGTGGGCGAAGATTTGTTTGGCGAAAATATCCGTCGCGCAAATATTTTGGGGATCAATGCATCACCTACGCTGCGCGTGAATAGGCGTGAAGTGAATATATTTTCTGATCCAGATGCGGTGGCTCAAGTCATTTGCAGGGATGATGTAGATGCCGCGTTTTGTGCTGAAGTAGCAGATTGTAAAAACGATCAAGACTGTGTGCATCCCGGGAAAGTGGGGGTTTGTGTAGATGGGGGAACATCACAGGCGCGATGTGAATTTCACAATCCAATTTCGTTTCGTGCAACGATTGTTAACGATTCGACGTGCGTGATGTGTGAAACGTATCAATTTGTGCGGTCTACATTGACTTTATTTTCGGGCGCAGAGTTTAATACCGTGGATGTGAACAGCGGGGAAGGGCAAGATCTGGTTGTGCGTTATGGGCTGGATCGGGTGCCCTCTTTTGTATTGGATGGCACTTTTGCACAAACCGCTCGATTTGAGCGTTTTGCACAGACGGTGCGGTCTGTGGGCAACGGTTTTGTGCCGGATGTACGAATGACGCCGATTGCCCAAATTTTGAATGGCCAGGCGTTGCAAGGAATTGATTTGTTCCTGGATTTGGCTTCGCCTATTTCGTTGGGGCTGGCGCAGCGAATGTTGCGCTGGATAGGAGAGGTGGATGCGCCCCATCGATTGCGGCTTCATTTTGTGGGTGAGGGCGAAGACAATGTGTTGTTTCGGCAGGCCCAGGCGGTGGCACCTGACCGAGTAACTGATGCGTTGATATGCCGGATTCAGGGGTTGTATAAAGGTGAGCTGTCGGCAAGAGATTGTTTTGGACGCACGGGTATTGTGATCAATGGTGAGGACTCACAAGATCAGACCCTGGCCAAAGCTCGGGCTCTTGGTATATTGCCGGGAATGGTGCCTGTGGTGGTTATTGATGGGCGGTTTGTGTTGCAGGCAAATGGATTGTCGCAGATAGAATCCTTTTTTTATCGATTATATCCAGAGTTGGCGCAGCGCGACAGGAACACTTCTGGCCGTTCGGGCGTCAAATAATTGGCCGCAACAGGTTGGTTTAGAGTGAATTCGGTCATTTTGATTGTTGGCACCTGTCAGTACCTTCACAACTGGCAATGATCGCTGTCATAAAGGAGATGGTATTATGTGCTCCCGACTGTTTTGCACTTTTGCACTGTGTGGTTTATTTGTGTTTTCTGGGTGTAGCCCGATTCCTACAGACCCCGACGCCAGTGATAATGGTGGGTTCAGTGAGCTTTCGTACTTTAACGATACGTGGGGGTTTCAGATCAGCCGCCCAAACGACCAGTGGGGCATAAGTGTACAAACCTTTGAATTAGATCGGGATACAAATGGTTTGCCGTTTGTGGATGTGCGCATTGGCAGCCCGGTCTCGGCACTTGGTGGTGGATTTCGTCCCCAAATGCGTCTTTTCCCAAGGGCACTGCCAGCAGGAACCACATTGGATGATTTGGCGCAATCATATGAAGAGCAGGATTTGGCACCTCAGTTTGACCAATATCGGGTTGTTGGTGAAAAGGTGCGCGTTCAATTGGATGGTGGAGAAGCGATTCAGTGGCAATTCCGTTATTCTCAAATTGAAGTATCCAATCCGTACTATCCAGGCACACGATTTCTGGTTGCTGTGGCTATACACAATCAAGAAGGCTATTTTATGATTGGCAATGGCAGCCAGGATACGGGGTATCCACTAGAAGAATATCAGCAGATTGTGTCCAGTTTGCGGTGGTCATCCAATTAATTATTGTACAATTTAGTACTGTTTGGTTGTTTGGGCGTATTTAAGACTCAAGATAGACCCCTTTCTTGCCGATTATACTCAATGACCAAGCGGTATCACTTGCTTCGACTGGGTTCTTCCGGGTTCCGCGACCTGGAAGAACCTTTTTAAATCACAAAAGACACGAACCCTCTTCCACTCGCCCCCCACACGAAGAACACGAAACCCTGTCCTACCCCTGTCCGGTGATAGGGTATTTTTTTGCCCTGATCATAGTCCTTTTTGTCGGAGATGCTGATGAAGTACCCTATCGTGAGTCTCTTCAGATATTAAAATAGGCCACAGAACCCAGTTGCACCTTCAGGTGTGAAAACGGTTCTGTGGCCCTCGGTCTTTTCTTTTTGTGACCTTCTGTGATCCAGCTATACCCCTTTACACTGTTTTCGCACGATAATGAAGTTAAGGGTGGGGTCCTGAAGGGCTTCGCGGAAAACGGATCGCATCTGGTCTTCGGTGTCTTCTTCGGCAACTTCACGGACGGTAGAAGCACCGCAGGCGAGGGCGATGTCGCGGATGGTGACCTGAGGGCCAGATTCGCCGGCTATTTGAACGCCCCGGTCGGGCGTGGTTTGACCGCCGGTGGTGCGCGCACCGCCGTTGTCGAGAACCATGACGATGGGGGTTGCACCTGTTGCGCGGGCGTGGATCAAGGCATTGATGCCACCGTGATAGAAGGCTGAGTCGCCACAGATGGCGATGGTGCGTTCTGTGATATCTGTTTTGCTCAGGCCACAGGCCACGCCAATTGCAGAACCCATTGAAAGTTTGGTGTCGAGCATCTGAGATGCCATAACAATGCAGCCCGGATCGGCTGATACAAAGGGGTTTTGGCCAAGTATTTGAGCCTCGTTTCGAAGCGCGGCCAGAACTTCTGGAAAGGGACAGTCCGCACAGTGGTTTTGGCGGAAGGGTCTTTCGTTTGCCCAGTTTTCTTCGGTGTATCGTGTCGTGGGTAAAAAGCCCGGCAGATAAGCGTCGAGGGCTTTTTGCATTTGCCACCGGAAGAGTTCGCCTACACTGGCGACGTGATCGGTGCGTTTGCCCAAAATTGGAGGCGTAGCCCCGGCATCG
>Ga0187827_10006331_pt1 | contig 13569 bp, 18 predicted proteins | sample ETNtaG_39_FD_167969 | JGI IMG/M metagenome (GOLD analysis project Ga0187827, IMG submission 167969) | Marine microbial and viral communities from oxygen minimum zone, Eastern Pacific Ocean - ETNP2014_SV_150_PacBio MetaG (Illumina Assembly) | ecosystem: Environmental > Aquatic > Marine > Hypoxic... | reverse complement strand
CGCAGCTGTTTGGACTTCCTGTTTATTCATTTGAGTCTTATGAGAAGTTTTAGAAAATTTCTCGGGCACTTTATGCAAGTTTGACTTTGCTATGGGGAGGCCAAACTTATACTATCTGTGCCCTCCTAGTGGCTCCGCGATGGCGGCTCCCTGATGGCAGCGGCCCGGTGCGGTCAACCTCTAGATAATAGCCATAGATCTTATTGGGAAATCGTCTCGAGGTACAGCGCCGCGGATAATAGCAAATTGAACATTCTCTTACAGTGGGAAAGGCCAATTTCGTGAACAAACTTGAGATCAGACGTCACCTTTCACGCCAGACTGGCTCAACTTCCAATGAGCCAGTATCCCTATGGATCTGATTTCAATAAGGGGTGCAAAGACTCACAATCTAAAGGACTTTGATCTCGACATCCCCAGAAACAAGCTAGTGGTTATCACCGGCTTATCCGGTTCAGGAAAATCCTCCCTGGCATTCGACACGCTCTATGCAGAAGGGCAACGGCGCTACGTCGAGTCTCTGTCCGCCTACGCGCGGCAGTTTCTGTCCCTGATGGAGAAACCGGCTGTGGAGCACATAGATGGTCTTTCGCCAGCCATCTCGATTGAACAGAGATCTACCAGTCATAACCCCCGGTCAACCGTTGGCACAATTACTGAAATATACGACTACCTGAGGTTGCTGTTTGCTCGCGTTGGTGAACCTCACTGTCCAGATCATGGGATCAAGCTGGAAGCACAATCTGTGAGCCAGATGGTAGACCATGTCCTGGGACTTCCTGCCGACACGCGCGTGATGATCCTCGCTCCAATCATCAAGAACCGCAAAGGAGAGCATCTGCAAGTTTTTAAAGAGCTTCGTTCCCACGGCTTTGTTCGCGCCAGGATTGACGGTATTGTCGCCGAGCTGGATGAGACTCCTGCACTCGACAAGACCAAGAAACACTCTATAGCAGTCGTCGTAGACAGGTTTCGCATCAGGGAAGATATCAAAACACGGTTGGCCGATTCTTTTGAAACCGCAATCAACGTATCTGACGGCCTTGCCACTCTCGCCTTCATGGATGACACGGAGAACGAAGATCTTGTGTTCTCAGCGAAATTCGCATGTCCGGAATGCGGGCATTCAATTTCGGACCTGGAACCCCAGTTTTTTTCCTTCAATAACCCTGCCGGAGCATGCCCCTCATGTGATGGCCTAGGTGTAAGCCAGATATTTGATGCAGCAAACATCGTTAGTGATCCTGATCTGTCGCTGGCAGAAGGGGCCATTCAAGGATGGGATCGTCGCAGCATCTACTATTATCAGATGCTAAACAGTATCGCCGAGCACTACGGGTTCGAGCTGACTACAGCGTTCCGCGAACTGGAAGAAAAGATCCAGAACATTATTCTCCAGGGGAGTGGTTCGGAGAAAATACATTTCAAATACGTTAATGATCGTGGGGATGGATATTCGAAGTCCCATACTTTTGAAGGTGTTATTCCAAACATGGAGCGACGCTACAAGGATACTGACTCACAGGTGGTACGGGACAACCTTACCAAATTTCTATCTACACAAAATTGCAAAGCATGCAATGGAGCCCGGCTGAATGCCGACTCACGGGCCGTTACCATTAATGGCGTTTCCTTACCGGAGTTTACCACCCGCTCAATTTTTGATGCGAGTGAACACCTTTCCAACCTAACCTTGACGGGGCAGCGCGCCGAGGTTGCGGAGAAAATCCTGAAGGAGATCGGTGCCCGGCTTGGGTTTCTCATGGACGTAGGTTTGAACTATCTCACCTTATCCAGGAGCGCGAATACTTTATCAGGAGGGGAAGCGCAGCGTATAAGGTTGGCAAGCCAGATTGGTGCGGGCCTGGTTGGGGTTATGTACATTCTTGATGAACCTTCCATTGGTTTGCACCAGAGAGATAACAGGCGCCTGTTAAACACACTGACCAGGCTGCGCGATCTGGGCAATACAGTCATAGTGGTTGAACATGATAGCGAGGCCATCTTTGAAGCCGACCACATTATAGATATGGGACCAGGCGCCGGCGTATACGGTGGCGAAGTGGTCGCTCATGGGGGTTTGAAGCAAATTCTTGAAAGTGAAAGGTCGATTACTGGCCAGTTTCTGTCAGGAAAGCGGCAGATTGACATTCCCCTGCAACGAACACCTTTCGAAAAGGACAGAGTTCTACAACTACTAGGGGCCAGCGGCAACAACCTCAAAATGGTAGATCTAACGATTCCCCTTGGCCTTCTAACCTGCATTACGGGTGTCTCTGGTTCTGGCAAATCAACACTAATCAACCAAACAATCTACCCACTTGCTGCCCGTGCATTAAACGGCGCCGTCAATCCGCAGGTTGCAAACCACCTGGGCGTTAAGGGTCTGGAGCAGCTCGATAAGGTCGTGGATATAGATCAAAGCCCAATTGGCAGAACACCCCGATCAAATCCAGCGACCTACACTAATATCTTTACACCACTAAGGGAATTGTTCTCCGGCACACCGGAGGCAAGATCCAGGGGCTACAAACCTGGCAGATTCAGCTTCAACGTCAAGGGTGGAAGGTGTGAAGCATGCCAGGGAGATGGCTTGATCAAGGTTGAAATGCACTTTCTGCCGGACATCTACGTGACCTGCGATGAGTGCAAGGGCAAGCGATACAGCCGGGAAACATTGGAAATAAGGTACAAGGGCAAGTCTATCCACCAGGTTCTGGAGATGACGGTTGAAGAGTCCTACGAATTCCTGGAAGCAGTTCCAATGATCGAAAGACGATTGAAAACACTGCTGGATGTTGGGCTGGGGTATATCAAGCTTGGCCAGAGCGCGACCACCCTTTCTGGGGGCGAGGCCCAGCGTGTAAAGCTGGCAAGAGAACTCTCAAAAAGGGATACGGGGCAAACACTCTATATCCTTGATGAACCCACCACCGGGCTTCATTTTCACGATATCGAGCAGCTGCTCGAGGTTATTCACCGATTACGCGATCACGGCAATACCATCATCGTTATCGAACACAACCTTGATGTCATCAAAATAGCTGACTGGGTTATAGACCTAGGACCGGAAGGTGGCGATGGTGGGGGTGAAATAATTGCCAGTGGAACACCGGAAGAGGTGGCTGAGTGTCCAAACTCCTTCACCGGACAATTTCTCAAACCCGTCCTAATGACCCAACCCACTTTCCGTAAGCAGCTTACCTAGCCCGCCAAACCTAAAGATTCGTTACCTTTTACTTTTGGCAAAGCTGTCATCACGTACATTGATTCCACGAATATTGTCGCGCAAGCAGGAGGTTGCCCCTGGTTTCTCTCTGAAGCCTTCAGGCGCAGCGCAAAACTAGATATGGAGGCCTGCAAGGGCTCCTGACCTAGTTTTGGGAGCTCGGAGAGCCGCAAGCCGCGGAGGAGAGAAGCCAGGGGCAACATTCTGCTAGCTACCTATCCACCCGTTAATACGCGCGGCAAGGTCAAGAGGATATATCAGCTTGAATAGGCCTGCCTTACGGCTTCTATCGCCTCGCCCTTGTTAATGTGTGCGTTGTACTGCGACAGAACCGCCTCAAGAGCAGTTATGCACAGGAGTACATTGCGGGGGTTACTGGCATATCCCATCAGACCAATGCGCCAGACCTTACCTGCAAGAACACCGAGCCCCGCACCAATTTCAAGGTTGAACTGCGTCAGAAGCTCGCGCCTGATAGTCGCCTCATCTACCCCATCAGGAATAGTTATCGCATTAAGCTGCGGCAGCCTTTCGGCTTCTGGTACGATAAATGACAAACCCAGTGCTTTGGCGCCGGCCTTCAACGCCATGTGATTTTTTTCGTGCCTGGCCCAACTGGCCTCGAGGCCCTCATTGGAAAGAACCAAGAGTGCTTCATGCAATCCATACAGGGCATTGACCGGGGCCGTGTGATGGTAAGCCCTGGTTTGTCCCTCACCCCAATAGCCCATAACCAGGTTCAGGTCCATAAACCAGGAACTCACCGGCGTCTCCCGTGACTTTATTACCTCTACTGCCCGGTCGCTGAAGCTAACCGGTGATATGCCAGGCGCACAGGACAGGCACTTTTGGGTACCGCTATAGGCTGCGTCCACCTCCCACTCATCAAGGTTCACGTCACATCCACCAAGGGAAGTCACGCAATCAACAATCGTCATGCAACCATTCTTCTTTGCAATCGCACACAGAGTCTTTGCGTCTGAACGAACACCAGTCGAGGTCTCAGCATGCACGAAGGCAACGATCTTAGTGTCCGGGTGCTCTCCAAGCGTATCCTCCAGCTTCTGCGGACTTACGGCTCTTCCCCATTCGTCCTCAACAAGTATCACTTGGCCACCCAGGCGCCTGACATTGTCTGCCATTCGCATGCCAAAGACACCGTTCTGACAAATCACGACTTTGTCGCCGGCTTCCAACAGATTTACAAAGCAGATTTCCATGCCAGCGCTACCAGGGGCCGATACCGGGATGGTCAGTTTATTTTTGGTTTGAAATGCAAATTGGAGCAGAGACTTTATCTCATCCATCAGGCGAATAAACTCAGGGTCGAGATGACCAATCGTTGGCCTCGCCATCGCACTTAGTACCCGGGGATTAACATCCGAAGGTCCAGGACCCATTAGAGTCCTTACTGTTGGGTTAAAAGATTGGTACATTCCACTGCCCCTATAGCTCGAATTGAAAAAGCTCTAATCTGAAAAGCTCGAATAAAAAAGTTCGAATTGGAAATCGTTTGAATCAAAAGTCTAAATGAAAAAAAGACCGGTATTAACCGGCCTTGAACATTACTCAGGATTACATCCTACTCGTCGTCATCTTCTATTTCATCACCATCAAAATCCTCATCAGGAATTGGTCGATCAACGAGCTCAACAAATGCCATTGGCGCTGCATCACCTGGCCGGAATCCTGCCTTGAGAATCCTTGTGTATCCTCCTGGCCTATTCTCGTAGCGTGGACCAAGCTCTCCGAACAACTTACCAACAGTCTTTTTGCTGCGGGTACGGGAGAATGCCAAACGTCGATTTGCCACCGAATCACTTTTTGCCAGCGTAATGAGTGGTTCCGCGACACGCCTCAACTCCTTTGCTTTCGGCACAGTGGTCTTAATCACTTCATGCTCGAATAAGGAACAGGTCATATTGCGAAACATCGCCTTACGATGCGATGAATTTCTATTTAACTGCCTACCACTTTTTCTATGGCGCATTACACAAATCCCTAGCGGGGGTCAGGCTAAGCTCTCTAAGCCTCATCCAACCCAAATTTCTATCCACGGTCTGAGTTTCTACTCCGACCCCTTAACCTAGCAGCCGATCATCACCACGCAAGCTGGATGGCGGCCAGTTTTCAAGTCTCATACCAAGCGACAATCCCCGCGAAGCAAGCACATCCTTAATTTCAGTAAGCGACTTCTTACCAAGGTTTGGTGTTTTTAACAGCTCAACTTCAGTTCGGCGAATCAGATCACCAATGTAGTAAATATTTTCGGCCTTTAGACAGTTTGCTGACCGGACCGTGAGCTCAAGGTCATCAACGGGCCTGAGAAGAATTGGGTCAATCTCATCCTCATGCTCTTCGGGTTCTGGCTCTTTCTCACTCTCCAGGTCAACAAACACTTCAACCTGCTGCTGCAAAATTGTTGCTGCGCGACGAATGGCTTCCTCTGGGTCAAGCGTGCCGTTGGTTTCGAGCTCAAGGATAAGTTTATCCAGGTCAGTCCTCTGCTCGACACGTGCACTATCAACCTTATAGGAAACCCGACGGACTGGGCTATATGATGCATCCAGAGGCAGGCTACCTATTATTCGACCTTCTTCCTCGTCCGTTGTACGAACATCTGCTGGTTCATAGCCACGGCCTCGGCCTACTTTGACTCGCAGCTTCAGGTGTCCATTTTCATTCAAATTCGCGATCACGTGATCCGGATTTGCAATTTCCACATCATGGTCCAACTGAAAGTCGCCTGCAGTGACAACACCGACACCTTGCTTGTCCAGGGTAAGCTCAGCTTCGTCTGCGGCATTGAGTTTCACGGCGACACCCTTCAGGTTCAGCAGTATCTCAATGACATCTTCCTGCACGCCTTCAATCGTGCTGTACTCATGGAGTACGCCATCAATCTCCGTTTCAACAATAGCGCAGCCTGGCATTGAGGAAAGCAGAATTCTGCGCAGGGCATTACCCAAAGTATGACCAAACCCTCTTTCAAGCGGCTCAAGGACAACCGTCGCTCTGGTCTCGCTGGTTTGCTCAACCTGGATATGCTTTGGTGTTAAAAACTCTAGTGACGAATGGGGCATAAATATACCTTCCTAAATGTATCTATAGACAAAATTAACTTCCCAGCTTTCTTACTTCGAGTACAACTCAACAATCAGGTTTTCGTTGATTTCCTGTGGTAGTTCCTCACGCATTGGATAAGCCCTAAACAGGCCTTCCAGTTTATCTGTATTGACGTCCACCCACTCTACCGGGGTACGTTGTGCAGACTGGGCCAGCGCACCCTGAATTCTTAACTGCTTTTTTGACTTCTCTCGGATGGACACGGTGTCACCTACTTCGACCTGATAGGAAGCGATGTTGATTATGTTTCCGTTAACCAAAATGGATTTATGGGACACCAGTTGACGCGATTCCGCCCGGGTTGAACCAAAACCCATACGGTAAACAACGTTGTCCAGCCGCCTCTCTAATATTCTCAGCAGGTTCTCGCCGGTAGCGCCTTTCTGTCGATCAGCTTTCTTGTAATAGTTACGAAACTGCTTTTCCAGAACACCATACAACCTGCGTACTTTCTGTTTTTCACGGAGTTGAACTGCATAGTCTGTGAGCCTTGTACGGCGCTGTCCGTGCTGACCTGGAACGGTATCTGCACGACATTTTGATTCCAGTGGCCTAACGCCACTTTTTAGGAACAGATCGGTGCCTTCACGCCTGGACAATTTCAACTTTGGGCCGAGATATCTGGCCATTACTAATCTCCTTAATTAAACACGCCGCTTCTTAGGTGGTCTGCATCCGTTGTGTGGTATAGGCGTTACATCAGTTATGTTGGTAATCCTGTACCCAACTGCGTTCAGAGCTCTTACAGCAGCCTCTCTGCCAGGCCCAGGACCCTTAACAAAGACTTCGAGGTTTTGCATTCCGTACTCCAGTGCCGCATTGCCGGCTCTCTCTGCCGCCACCTGTGCTGCAAATGGTGTGCTCTTACGAGCACCCCGGAAACCAGACCCTCCAGCAGTTGCCCAGGATAAAGCGCCACCCTGGCGATCAGTAATAGTAATGATCGTATTGTTAAAGGATGCATGGATGTGTGCCAGTCCATCAGCCACCTGCCGTTTTCCACGACGCCTGGCAGGTGCCGCTGCTTTTTGCTCCGTATCTGTAGCAACTGGAGTTTCAACTCCTGCTTCAGTTACAGCTTCTACTTCAGCGGTAGTTTCATTTTCAGTTTCGGTTTCAGACATTTATCAGCTCACTTGCGAATCGTTTATTCAGCATGATTACTTGCGAATCGGTCGCTTTGGACCTTTGCGAGTCCTAGCGTTCGTCTTAGTTCGTTGCCCATGTACAGGCAAATTTCTGCGATGGCGAATACCTCGATTACATCCGAGATCAAGCAGTCGTTTTACATTCAACTGAACCTCACGGCGCAAATCACCTTCTATGGTTAACTTGCTAATCTCTGCTCGTAATTTATCGAGCTCTTCCTCCGTCAGATCCTGTACTTTTGCGTTATGACTAACACCGGTTTGTTCACACAGATCTCTTGCGGTAGTTCGACCGATACCATAAATGTATGTCAGGGAAATCCCTGCATGTTTATTGTCGGGAATATTGATTCCAGCTAAACGAGCCATCAAACTTGCTCCTCTTGATCCAGATTAACCCTGGCGTTGTTTATGTCGTGGTTCTGTGCAGATCACCCGCACTACTCCTTTACGCCGAATGACCCTGCAATTACGGCACATTTTTCTTACTGACGCTCTAACTTTCATAATTCACTCCGATCCAAACGGACGGTTCAGGTAACAGATTACCTTCGCCCAAAGTTCTGCAAATTGGATTTTTTCATTAATGACTCATACTGATGCGACATCAGATGTGTTTGTATCTGAGACATAAGGTCCATCACAACCACAACCACAATCAGCAGGGCTGTCCCACCAAGTTGGAACGTTATATTGAACTGTACGACAAGGAATTGTGGCATTAAGCAAACCGCCGTCATATACAAAGAGCCAAACAATGTGAGCCTGGTGAGAATCGTATCAATATGACGTGCTGTCTGATCTCCTGGTCTGTATCCGGGGATAAAAGCACCCGACTTTTTCAGATTATCGGCAACTTCTTTGGGGTTAAACATTATTGCTGTATACCAAAAGCAGAAAAAGATAATCCCTATCGAGAAAAGAATTACATTGAGCGGTTGTCCCGGAGCAATCTGCAGACTTAATTCCTGTAACCACTCCATGCCTTCTGACTGACCAAACCACTGTCCCAGTGATGCTGGAAACAGCAAAAGGCTGCTTGCGAATATGGCAGGAATAACTCCAGCCATATTCACCTTCAAGGGCAAATGGCTGCTCTGCTGTTGATACATCCGCCGGCCTTGTTGTCGCCTAGCGTAATTGATTGTAATTCTTCGCTGCCCACGCTCTACAAAAACAACAAATGCCACAACCGCAACAGCCAGCGAACCTATGATCAACAAAGCCAGGATCGATATCTCTCCCTGCCTGGCCTGCTCAAAAGACTGGCCAATGGCACTGGGGAAGCCCGACACAATTCCTGTAAAAATTATTATTGAAATACCATTTCCAACACCACGTTCGGTTACCTGCTCACCCAGCCACATCAAAAACATAGCGCCTGTTACGAGTGTTGTGACCGCAACAAAGTGGAAGGAAAAATTGCCCGCATAAGACAACCCCTGGGAAGCGAGGCCGCTACTCATTGCAAAACCTTGAACAGTCGCGAGCGCTAGTGTCCCATAGCGCGTGTACTGGGAAATCTTCCTCCGCCCGGCATCACCCTCTTTTCGTAACTGCTGCAGTGACGGTGTAGTCGCAACAAGTAACTGAGTAATAATCGAGGCCGAGATATAAGGCATTATCCCCAACGCAAATATACTCATCCGCTCAAGCGCACCACCAGAAAACATATTGAAGAGATCGAGTATGCCTCCCTGCTGCTGGTCAAAAAGTGATCGCAGGCGCTCTGGATCTATCCCCGGTATTGGGATATGGCTGCCCACTCGGTATACAACTATGGCTATCAACACATACAGCAGGCGCTGACGCAGCTCGGTTAACCCGCCTCCCGTCGCCATTGCCTTACCTTGTGCCAGTGAACTTGCCATTCTTATCTCGTTACTCTTCTACCTTTCCGCCAGCAGCTTCAATAGCTGCCCGGGCACCTTTTGTGGCGCCTATACCCTGGAGTGTAATTGCCCGGGTTATCTCACCTGAAAGCATCACCTTGGCACGGACCATAACGCCGCTTATTACATCCGAATCCTTAAGAACCTGAAGACTAATAACGTCTTCAGTTAGCCTATCAAGTTCAGACAGGGTTACTTCCGCGGCTACCCTTGCTTTACTGGAATTGAAACCAAATTTTGGCAGCCGCATCTGCAGTGGCTGCTGGCCGCCCTCAAAACCGGGCCGTATTCGACCGCCCGTCCTGGATTTCTGCCCATTGTGGCCCCGACCACATGTTTTGCCCAAACCACTGCCCATACCGCGACCTACTCGCTTCTGCTGGGATTTTTGGCCTTTTGCGGACTTCAAAGTATTTAGTCGCATTGCAGATTTTCCTTCCTGATTATTCACCGTCGACACTGACCATGTAAGAAACCTTGTTAATCATGCCTCTCACTGCAGCCGTATCATCAACTTCAACTGTTTGTCTGATTTTCTTGAGGCCTAAGCCTGTGACACAGTTTTTGTGAGTTTTCAGCCGGCCAATTGGGCTCTTGGTCAATGTAACTTTGATCTTTTTAGCAGCCATTTCTTAACCCATCATCTCTTCTACGGTCAGGCCGCGTTTCTCCGCAATGCCCTCGGGAGACCTCATGTTCTGTAGACCTCTGAAAGTCGCCCGAATGACATTTACAGGGTTAGTTGAGCCGTAGCACTTAGCCAATACGTTTCGAACGCCGGCAACCTCTAATACGGCTCTCATCGTCTTCCCAGCAATTACGCCCGTTCCCTCAGAAGCAGGTTGCATATAGATTTTTGATGCACCATGACGAGCGGTAATTGGGTATTGAATCGTTGACCCATCCAGGTCAACTTGAATCATGTTTCGTCGGGCGGCCTCCATTGCCTTTTGTATGGCAAGTGGAACCTCCCGCGCTTTTCCGCGACCAAAGCCAACCCTGCCATTACCATCGCCAACCACTGTCAGGGCAGTGAAACCAAAGATGCGTCCACCTTTTACGACTTTGGCTACACGATTTACCTGAACCAGTTTCTCCTGGATGCCTTCTTCGTTTTCCTGGTCGTTATACGCCATTACTTGTCCTCAAATAGTCTCGCAATTCTTTTTAGAACTGCAGTCCACCTTCACGCGCAGCTTCTGCTAACGCTTTTACCCGGCCGTGATACTTATAACCAGACCGATCGAAAGCGACTCTTTCCACACCAGCTTGCTTCGCTCGCTCAGCAATCAATTTTCCAACTTCCGATGCTCCTTCAATATTTCCGGTAGCACCTTCTCGAAGTGACTTATCAAGAGTCGAAGCCGCAGCCTGCACGCTATCCCCAGATGCCGAAATTATCTGCGCATATATATGTCGAGGAGACCTGTAGACACATAGCCGTGGCACCGCCAAATCCAGCATATGCTTACGACCGCGCCGCGCCCTTTTTAACCTTGCATCCCTTTTCTTACTCATTTTTTCCTACTCATCTCGTCTGATTCGAACGCTACTTCTTCTTCGCTTCCTTACGTTTTACATTCTCATTGGCATAACGAACACCCTTCCCCTTGTAAGGTTCCGGGGGCCTAAACGCCCTGATCTCAGCTGCCACTTGGCCAACCTGCTGCCTGTCGGCTCCCTTGACGATTATCTGAGTCTGTGATGGCGTTTCAATCTGCACACCTTTCGGCACTGCATATTCAACCAGATGAGAAAAACCAAGTGTCAAACTGAGTGAGTTGCCCTTCATTTGAGCCCTATAACCAACACCTTGTAATTCCAAACCCTTTTCAAATCCCTTGTCTACGCCAGTGACCATATTGTCAATTATGGAGCGATAGGTTCCAGCTAGTGCATTTGCCTTTTTGCCGGATTGGGTCGCCTTAACCTTAATTTCATTTTCATCCTGAGATACTTCGACCCATTCATGAAAAGCGAGTGTTAACTGACCTTTTGTACCTTTCACGCTCAGCTCTTTTCCACTAAGGGTTACTTCCACTTTTTCAGGAATTCCCACAGGATTGTTTGCTATTCGCGACATACTTATTCTGCCTTTAATTACCTGGTCCAACTAGAAGACCGAACAAAGTAACTCACCACCAACACCAGCAGCTCTGGCTGCTCGATCGGTCATGACGCCCTTATTGGTGGACAGGATAATTATTCCAAGCCCCCCTCTGATCACAGGAATATCGTCTTTACTTCGATACCGACGCAAACCCGGACTACTGATTCTCTTAATCTCTTCTATGACTGCTTTACCTTCGAAATAGCGTAGCGAAATATTCAGCAAACGCTTTCCTTTTTCAGCTTCACTGACACTGTAGTCAGCGATATAGCCTTCTTCCTTCAACACTTTAGCGACGGAGACTTTTGTCGTTGAACAAGGCATTTCAATATCAGTAATCTTGGCTTGCTGCGCGTTTCTAATCCGCGTCAACAGGTCGGCTAAAGGATCTTGCATAGTCATTTATTCTTAAACTCCATCTTTACCAGTTGGAAGTTACCAACTTGATTTAACCAAACCAGGAATATCGCCTCGCATGGCGGCTTCCCTCAACTTGTTTCGAGCCAGGCCGAAGCGTCTATATACCGCATGTGGCCTGCCTGTCAGACTGCAACGCCTTACCTGTCTGCAGGGGCTGGCATTTCTTGGCAGTTTTTGCAGCTTTAGCTGTGCGTCCCATCGATCATCATCCGATGACTCAGAGTTTGATATGATCGCCTTCAACGCCAGTCTTTTTGCCGCATACTTTTTTTCGGTTTTCTGTCGCTTCAGCTCGCGATTAATCATTGATACTTTAGCCATAAATTTCTCTACTCTCGTGATCTTTTCAACCTAATGCATTTCTCTAAGCGGAAAATTGAAAGCTCGAAGCAGCGCTCGACCCTCATCGTCCGACTTGGCGGAAGTAACGATACCAACATCGAGACCTCTAATTTTGTCTATTTTGTCATAGTCAATTTCGGGGAAAACTATTTGCTCAGTAAATCCCATGGCAAAATTTCCACGACCATCGAATGATTTAGGGCTAACACCTCTGAAGTCACGTTGCCGCGGAATTGCAATATTGATCAGCCGATCGAGGAATTCGTACATCCGTTCCCTGCGAAGTGTGACCTTACAGCCAACGGGAAAACCTTCACGAACCTTAAAGCCAGCGATAGACTTACGCGCATCGTTAGTCACAACTTTCTGGCCCGCAATTGCTTCCATATTCGATACCGCAGCATCCAGTTGCTTGCGGTCACCAATCGCTTCACCAACACCCATATTGAGTGTGATTTTGGTAATGCGCGGCACTTCCATTATGTTAGTCATGCCAAGCTCTTCTTTCAGCTTTGGTTTGATCTCTTCTTCGTATACTTTTCTCAAATCAGCCATATCGTTTAACCGTCAATCTGTTCCCCGGAAGATTTGTAAATACGTACTTTGGAGCCATCTTCCAGTATTTTGATTCCTACCTTGTCTGCCTTGTCGGCACTTCTGTTATAGATCGCCACATTCGATGCCTGTATGGGCGCCTCTTTTTCAATAATCCCGCCCGGTTGGTTCATCTGCGGATTACCTTTTGTATGTCGTTTGATCATATTAACGCCGGACACAAAAACCCGACCATCATCACGAATACGAGTTACAGTTCCCGTTTTACCCTTGTCTCTACCTGCGATGACAATAATTTCGTCATCTTTCCTGATCTTCTGCATGTCTAACCCAACCCTATAAAACTTCCGGCGCAAGAGAGATGATGCGCATGAAATTATCTGTGCGAAGCTCCCTGGTAACCGGTCCAAATATTCGAGTTCCTATCGGCTGTTTCTGCGCATTCAGCAGAACTGCCGCATTCCCATCAAATCTGATGACAGAGCCATCCGGTCTACGAACCCCTTTTTTGGTTCTGACCACAACAGCATCCAAAACCTGACCTTTCCGTACTCTGCCGCGAGGAATAGCCTCTTTCACAGTTACCTTAATAACATCACCCACGTTTGCGTAGCGACGCTTCGAGCCACCCAAAACCTTAATACACATGACACGACGGGCACCGCTGTTGTCAGCTATATCTAAGTACGTTTGCGCCTGTATCATGCCGTTAACTCCATCAATTCCAGGGGAAAACCCATTATCCTG
>Ga0187827_10006327_pt1 | contig 13575 bp, 17 predicted proteins | sample ETNtaG_39_FD_167969 | JGI IMG/M metagenome (GOLD analysis project Ga0187827, IMG submission 167969) | Marine microbial and viral communities from oxygen minimum zone, Eastern Pacific Ocean - ETNP2014_SV_150_PacBio MetaG (Illumina Assembly) | ecosystem: Environmental > Aquatic > Marine > Hypoxic... | reverse complement strand
CTTGGGCCCGATCGACGGCCGGCTTTGGCCGACCGACCGCGACATGATCTTTCTGTCCACCAGTGACCTGAGGGATGCCCTGGACCCCTCTCCCAACGAGGTCACCAGCCGCTCCTGCTCCACCGTTCCCCTGGTACGGACATACTGCAAGACCCTGCGCTGAAGGGGACTCAAGGACAGTGCGTCGGTCTCGACGGTTTCCGGTCTGAGGGAATAATAGGTCCTGGGACGGACCCGGCCTCCCGGCGGCAGCATCGGCGCGATAGACTCAAATAGCGGGCACCTGTAGTACCGGCTGATCCACCGCGCCAGTTCAAGCTGGGTCTCGGTGAGGATGACCTCGGGACTCGCCGCGCTCAGGATGTCCCGGGTCTCCGGCACCTGGGGGGCTGCGACAAGAGAAAAGATGACACCCTGGAGGGAGCGAGGTCCAAACGGCACCCGGACCAGTTGGCCCGGACGCACCTTCAGGGACCGGGGGATGGAATAGCTGAAAGTACGGTCATACCCGGCCGGTGCGTCCACGGCGACTTCGGCATATCTGACCATGTGATCGCCTTCGTCTGCGGAACACGGGTATCTACGGGTTCCCTGTCCTCACATCATGAGAGCCTGGAGAAGGAACGGACGTTGACCGGCGCGAGGGATGCTAGTGTCCCGTTTCTAAAGATCGCAAAGGTAACGCTGACATTGGCCCGCCCCCATTATGTATCCCGCCCAGGCCTTTCCCCGACGCGTCAGGGTCTGGAGGTAGTACCCCACCCCTCGGACAATCCGGTGGGTCTTGGGGACAGTACACTGGATTCAGAGAATAAAAAAGGTCGGCGGCGGCGGGTCAGAGAGAGGACTGCGAAAGCCGGGACTAGCCCCGCCGTCGCTCCTTGATGCGGGCAGCACGACCTGAAAGACCTCTCAGGTAGTACAGGCGAGCCCGGCGTACCGCGCCCTGTCGGGTCACCTCTACGGCCTCGACCGCGGGAGAATGCAGCGGAAAGGTCCGCTCCACACCCACATCGTGGGCCACACGTCTGACCGTGAAGGTTGCTCCAGGTCCGCGGCCCCGCTTGCGGATGACCACACCCTGGAATACCTGTGTCCTCTGCCTCTCGCCCTCGGTGACTCTGGCGCTGACCTTCACGGTGTCACCGGGCTGAAACTCAGCCACCCTGGGGTTGGGTTCGATATTAATTAGATCGTGGGCATCCATTGCACTATGTTCTCGGTTCTCGCGAGTGCCGCGTTCACTACGAATTACGTCGTCACATTCTACCCTCACTCCCGAGCCAAGCGCAAGGCCGCCCCGGCCCTTGAGCCAGAGTCCTGGGCGGGCACCCAGCCTTTCGCAACGCACGGCCAGCGCACGAATTGACTCTATAGCGTAATCGGTGCGTACGATCACTTGCCGCCGCCTTAATGCGCTGCGGTTTTCAAGTCAACGGTGCTATGCTAAGTGGACGCAGAGGACTAGCGTACCGTCTCTGGAATACCCTTACGAACTGTCAGGGCGAGGCCCATCGGGAGAGTCCGCGTCATTACCGATTAAGGTGGCGGACAGATTGCTTCGTCGCCCCGACAGGTCGCCCTTCCGCGAAAGGACTCGCAATGACATCAACGGCGGAGTTCGAAGTCACCAGACTAGTGCCGGCGAGCCGGTGATCCTAGCAGTGGCGAGAGTTAGAACCAACGGTCATCTACCCAGGACGAAAAATGCCTGAAGCCCCGGAGTTGGAAGTGATAGTGGAGTTCCTGCGGGACCGGGTAATCGGCACCGGCGTAACCTCTGCGACCGTTATCAAGCCCAGTGTTCTGAGGCCCCTTTATGGTGACCTGGGCTCGGATGCTCCGGGTCGCAGCATTACCGTTGTCCAACGTCGCGGAAAGTTTGTACTCTTGAGTCTGTCCGGTGACCGGCTGCTGGCGATCAATCCGATGCTCACAGGCGCCCTCCAATACTGTTCTCCAGCCGACCGGCTATTCAAACGGACGTGTATCGTTCTGTCGTTGTCCAACGGATGTGAACTACGCTATCTGGACGAACGTCAGATGGGGGCTGTGTATTATCTGCGCCAGGACCAGTTTGGACAGTTGCCCCGAATCGCCGAGCAGGGCCCCGATGTGCTCGACGATACATCGTTCCAGGAATTCCAGCGACTCTTGCGGACCTCTCCCGGAGAGATAAAAGGTATTCTGACCAGAGGCAAGGTAATTGCGGGGATTGGCAACGCTTACTCCGATGAGATACTGTTCGCGGCCAGAATCTACCCCTTCCGCAAACGCAAGTCCCTGACCGAGAGCGAGCTATCTCGTCTGTTTGAGAGTTGCCGTGCAGTGGTCCTGGAGGCGATTCCTGCCGTCAAGGAGCGCATGGGCGTGAAGATTCACACCAAACCGCGCGACTTCCTCAAGGTGCACAACCGTGGAGGGTTGCCCTGTCCCCGATGCGGGCATACCATTAGCCAGGTTACCGCCAACAAAAGGATTACCAGCTACTGTAGGAGATGCCAGCCCGGGATGCTTATCAAGAACTGACCGCCGCCGCCCAGAGGGCTCAGCCCCCTTGGAACCCCCACTCGGGCGGACCAAAAACGACCCTAGCCATGAGAAATGCATCGGTAGTTAATCGGTAGTTATCAGACCCAGCAGTGGTCCGAGAACTGGGAATATGCGAGACAGAATACTCTTCGTGAACCTCGGTTTCGTCCGGCATCCGATCGGGAGGTAGTCATGACCGGAACTGCCCGCGCTCTCGACGATCTGCTGGTCCTTGACCTGGCGAGAGAGCAGGGAGCCCTGTGTGGCAAGATGTTGGCCGACATGGGCGCAGACGTCGTGAAAGTAGAGCCTGTAGAGGGCGATGCTTCCAGAGGGTACGCGCCGTTCCTCAACGGTGAACCTCATCGGGACCGGAGCCTCTATTTTTGGCATTACAACCTGAACAAACGGAGCGTTACGCTCAACGTGGCGAACGCCGAGGGCTGTGCCATTTTCAAACGCCTGGCCTCGGCCGCCGACGTACTGGTTGAATCCTTTCCCCCCGGTCACATGGAAGAACTTGGCCTGGGCTACGATATCTTATCCGCCGACAATCCCAGGCTCGTAATGACCTCGATCACACCCTTTGGTCAGTCCGGCCCTCGGCGCGACTGGAAGTCATCGGACCTGGTTGCGCTGGCTATGGGTGGAATGATGAGTGTCTGCGGAGACCCGGACGCCTCCCCGGTACGGGCCTATGGCAACCAGGCCTACAATGTAGCTTCCGCCGAGGCGGCTACCGCCGTCCTGATGGCCGTACACTCCCGGTCTATTACCGGTCGCGGGCAGCAAATCGACATATCCTTGCAGGAGGCAGTGGACTCCGTGCTGGAGGTGGTCAACAACTTCTACAACTACCAGGGCGTCATCGCCGGGCGCCAGGGAACACGCCACGGATTGAAGGGACCTGGCACCGCCGGCGAGGTCTGGCCGTGCAAGGACGGCCACGTCTGCTTTTTGGGTCCGGAGCCCCGCCAATTGCAAGCGTTGTTTGAATGGATGGATGAAGCGGGCATGGCCGCCGATCTGCTAACGGATGACGTCTACCTGGTCGGCGTATTAAGCGGCGGGCGGCCTCCTGAGGTAGAGGAGCACATGTATGAGGTCATTAAGGACTTCATGTTGACCCATACGATGGAGGAGATATTTACCGACGGCCAAAAACGGGGTGTGACCGTGGCCCCTGTAACGTCGATCGATCAGATCCCGGTCAGCCCGCAACTCAAAGCCCGTGGGTTCTGGGCCGAGGTGTCCCATCCTGAACTCGGACAGGCGTTTACCCACCCGGGCGCGCCCGCCGTCTACGAGGGCTCTCCGTGGGCGGTTGAAAGCCGGCCGCCATTGCTGGGCGAACACAACCAGCAGGTCTACCGAGGTTTGTTAGGCGCTACTTCTTCCGAGTTGGAATCATTGGCCCGGACAGGGGTGATCTGAGCGACCCTCACCCGCTCCGCCGACAGACCATGGAGAAATCGGAGAGACCATGACGCGTTGGATGGACTATACACGTCCGAGAACAAACGTCGAAAATGTATCGCATCGGCCATCAGGGGCTTGACATCGGGAAAAAATGACCGTATATAATCGTGTGAACGGGACAAACGGCAAGCAGATATTGAATCACAGTCGCAAACCAAAGATGGAGGTACGACAACGATGACAACACTGAGGAAAAGCGACATGAGTGGCCGCGTCGCTGCAAAGCTCGGGGGGCCAAAATCCCAGGGTGAGGCGACACTCAAGGCCGTTCTGGACAGTATCCAGGATTCGCTCTCTTCTGGAGACCGGGTCGTACTCACTGGCTTCGGGTCTTTTGAGGTAAGAAAGGTCAAGGCCAGGAAAGTCCGTCCTATCCGCGGAGGGCAGGCCGGAACGTTGATAACGGTCCCAGCGCACAGCCGGGTGGGATTTACGGCCGGCGCTGAACTCAGTAAGGCCGCTCAATAGGAGCGCAGGTCAACCCGTTAATCGCCGTTCGTTAGAGGGGCGACAGGGCGTCGGAACGAGCTTGGCCGGTCCAGTTCCGTGTCCTGGATCAATAATTATTATCGACCCACATGCGGTGCATGCCACGGCTGATGGGGGGCTTGAAAGACCTACCCGAGGAGCGCCGAATAAATATCTATGTGGGTAATCTTGCCTTCCAAACAACCGAAGAGGCCCTGGAGACCGCCTTTGCGGAGTATGGCGAAGTATCATTCGCCAGGCTCGTCCCCGATAGCCCCTCTCGGTCCACCGGCTGGTCACGTCCCAGACGTAACAACCGCTGGTCGGGCGGTTGAACCACACGCCCTGTACCGATTCGTGGTCGAGACGCAGACTCCGAACAGTCGTAAAGGAGTGCATGACCCGCTCAAATACGTGTTGGCGTTGTATAGACTCCTCCTGTTTTTTTCGAATTCCCCCGATCAACCCGCACGACCACACTATGTTTATTTATTAGATTCCCGAGCCGCTGGCCAAGACGAACTTTGCAGCCCCGGGATTCACGTTCCTCGCCATTCAATCAATCAATAAGCAAACGGGCTGTTACGCAGTTGACACCGGAATCCAGCGCCTGTATAATTCCGGTTTGTCGCCCCTTTGGCGAAGGGCGAGGTATGCCCGGTACCCCTAGTGTTGACGAGAAACCCTGAGGACGAGTTATGCCCACCATCAATCAGCTAGTCAGAAAAGGCAGATCGACAAAGCGAAAGAAGGACAAGGCGCCTGCCCTCCGGTACTCTTTCAACTCATTGAAAAATAGGGGGCGGAGAGGGCCTGGATCGCCCCAAAAAAGGGGTGTGTGCGTTCAGGTCAGGACCCAAACTCCTAAGAAGCCCAATTCCGCCCTGCGCAAAGTTGCCAGAGTCCGGCTGACCAACGGCATGGAAGTGACTGCATATATCCCAGGTGAAGGACATAACCTGCAGGAGCACTCAGTGGTCCTAATTCGCGGAGGCCGCGTTAAAGACCTGCCCGGTGTTCGGTATCACATCGTCCGTGGTGCCTTGGACACCGCCGGAGTTACCGAACGCAGGCGAGGACGAAGCAAGTATGGAAGCAAGAGGAATCCCGGCCCGGTTTAGGTTCGGGACGAGCAGGGCATAACCCTGCTACGGAGATACGATGGCCCGTCGTAGAAGAGCCGAAAAACGCCAGATCATCCCTGACCCTCGGTACAACAATATCGAGTTGAGTCAGTTTATCAACAAGGTCATGCTCAAAGGCAATAAGACCATAGCGCAACGCATCGTTTACAATGCCCTTGAGCAGATCGAATCGGAGGCCCACCGTCCAGCTATCGAGCTTTTCGGTCAGGCCGTAAAAAATGCCACTCCCATGATTGAGGTCAAGCCCCGAAGAGTAGGGGGCGCTACCTATCAGGTGCCCACGGAAGTAAGGCCCGAGAGACGTCTCGCGCTGGCGATGCGCTGGATCATTAGCGCGGCAAGGGCGAGGCAAGGAAGGCCGATGGCTGAAAAGCTGGCGCAGGAATTACTCGAGGCGTCCAGGGGCCAGGGCGCAGCTGTGAAAAGAAGGGAAGACCTCTACCGGATGGCCGAAGCCAACAGGGCATTTGTGCATTACCGTTGGTAAAGACAAAGATTCCGACCCAACCCGAACGGCGAACCGTTGCTATGCCTCGAAACTCGTCCCTAAAAAATACCCGCAATATCGGGTTCATCGCCCACATCGATGCCGGGAAGACAACGGTCACCGAGCGGGTGCTTTACTTCGGCGGACGCATCTACAAGATCGGCGGCGTCGACGAGGGCACCACGGCCATGGACTGGATGGCCCAGGAGCGCGAACGAGGTATCACGATCACCTCGGCCGCCACTACCTGTGAATGGAAGGACTACACGGTAAACATTATCGACACTCCGGGCCACGTGGACTTCACGGCCGAGGTAGAGCGCAGCCTTCGAATTCTTGACGGTGGCGTGGTTGTTTTCGACGCCGTGGCCGGAGTCGAACCCCAGTCCGAGACCGTCTGGCGCCAGGCAGACCGCTACCACGTTCCCCGTATCTGTTTCGTCAACAAGATGGACCGCGTCGGGGCCGATTTCCAGCGCACCGTTGACAGCATCGCGCACAGGCTCAAAGCCAATCCGGTCGCCATACAGATACCCATTGGAGGGGAAGACTCCTTCCGGGGCGTGGTGGACCTGGTAGATGAGAAGGCCTACCTTTTCCCCGACAGTACATCGGGTGCTCTAGAAGAGGCTCCGATACCCGAAGAACTGATGGATCAATTCCGCGACTATCGAAGCCTGATGATCGAGAAGATAGCCGAGACCGACGAGAACCTCCTGGTCAAGTATCTCGAGGAACGAGATATAACCAGGGAGGAGGTCAAGGACGCACTCCGCAGGGCGACTGTCGCCTACAAGGTGGTCCCGGTGCTCTGCGGCAGCGCCCTACAAAACCGTGGAATTCAGCCCCTTCTCGATGCCGTATGCAGCTACCTGCCGGCTCCACTGGACATCCCTCCCGTTAACGGCATCGATTATAGGACGGGTGAACTGGCAGTCCGTGAGCCGAGCGAGGAATCGCCATTCGCCGCGCTGGCCTTCAAAACCGTTGCCGATCCTTTCATCGGGAGATTGGTTTACCTCCGAGTCTACTCCGGAACGATAAATACCGGCTCCATGGCCTTCAACTCCAAAAACGGCAAGAGGGAAAGGCTGGGTCGCATCGTTAAGATGCATGCTCAGCATCGAGAAGAAGTGGACGAAGTGCACGCCGGGCAGATAGTCGCCGCTGTAGGTCTGAAGCAGACGTCCACCGGCGATACCATATGCGACGAGTCATCTCCCATAATTTTGGAGACCATTACATTTCCTGAGCCGGTTGTATCGGTGGCTATCGAACCGAAGTCCCGCGCCGACCAGGACAGGCTAATGGATGCACTGTCCAAGCTCTCAGATGAAGACCCCACTTTCAAGATAGTCTTCGATGAGGAGACCGGCCAGACGATCATGTCCGGGATGGGAGAGCTCCACCTCGAGGTGCTGGCCGATCGCATGAAGAGGGAATATGGAGTAGAGGGGAACGTCGGAAGACCGAGGGTCGCTTACAGGGAGACCATCTCGATGCCGGCCAAGGCGGAAGGGAAGTTCGTTCGCCAGACCGGTGGACATGGTCAGTATGGCCATGTGTGGCTGGAGATGGAGCCGGTGAAACGGGGTTCGGGTATCGAGTTTGTGAACCGAATTCGAGGCGGCGCCATACCCAACGAGTTCATCTCTTCCATCGAAGAGGGCGTTCGAGAGGCCCTAAACACAGGCCCCCTGTCGGGATATCCCATGGTCGATGTCAAGATATCCCTGGTAGATGGCAGCTACCACGAGGTGGACTCTTCCAAGATGTCGTTCCTCGTGGCCGGGTCGATGGCCGCAAAAGCGGCGATTAAGAAGGCACACCCGTTACTATTGGAACCGATTATGCGCCTGGAGGTTGTCACCCCAGGCGATTTTCTTGGAGAGGTTCTGGGAGACCTGGGCCGGCGAAGGGCAAATATCCGGAATATCGAGGGGCAAGGCGATATCCAGGCCGTCATGACTCAGGTGCCGCTGGGCGAGAGTTTTGGGTATGCCAACACACTTCGCTCATTGACACAGGGACGGGCCAGCTATTCCATGGAATTTCACAGCTATCAAAAGGTGCCCGAGGCGGTTGCAGCCGTCTAGGGAGCCAAGCGGGTACGAGGTCCAGGCAAAAGACGAGTAAGTTGAGGGTCAAGATAACTTGTGACCACGGTCAATAAACAGAAGATCAGGATCATATTGAAGGCATTCGATCATAAAATCTTGGACCTGTCGGCGGGCCAAATAGTCGAGGCCGCGGAACGGACAGGTGCTCGGGTCACGGGCCCGGTGCCGTTGCCGACCACCATCAAACGTTTCTGTGTGATCAGGTCCCCACACATCGACAAGGATTCACGAGAGCATTTTGAAGTGAGGACTCACAATCGGCTGATCGATATCCAGGAGCCCACCTCAAAGACCATCGACTCGTTGACACGGCTCAACGTACCCGCCGGTGTGGGCATCTCCATCAAGCTGTAGCTGAAACATAACCATGACAATACGAGGACTCATAGGAAAGAAAATAGGGACCACCCAGGTCTTCCGGGACAACGGAATGTCCGACTGCGTCACCGCCATTAAGGTGGCGCCCTGCACGGTCACCCAGATCAAGACCTCTAAGCCGGACGGATACGAGAGTGTCCAACTCGGTTCCGAAACGATACGACGCGCCGACCGGCCGAAACAGGGCCATCTGAAGCCCGTCGGTAAACTGTTCCGGCATCTGCGTGAGTTCGGTGTCGATGACATATCGCAGGTCGAATTGGGACAGGAAATAGATGTCAGTATGTTCCAGGTCGGCGACAAGGTTGAAGCTACCGGACTATCCAAAGGTCGGGGTTTTGCCGGCGGTGTCAAGAGGCACAACTTCAAAGGCGGTCCCAAGACCCACGGCCAGTCAGACCGTCACAGGGCGCCGGGGTCGATTGGAGCTGGAACGTCACCTGGACGGGTGGTCAAGGGCCATAAAATGGCGGGACACATGGGCGATGTCCGTGTCACCGCACCGAACCTCGAGGTGGTCTTGGCCGATCCCGAACGCGAGCTGTTGCTGTTAAAAGGCAGCGTGCCGGGCGCTCGCAACTCGCTGATACTCATTCAAAAACCTGTCCGGAGGAGCAAGTAAACCCCGTGCGACTCAAGCTAAGAAACATACGCGGAGAGGTCGTTGGCAACATCGATGTCAGGGACGATATTTTTGGCGTGCCCATGAACCGGCCTCTGGTCCACCAGGTGATGGTTGGGCAGCTTGCCAACGCCCGCCAGGGAACGTCCAGCACTAAGACGCGTTCCCAGGTATCGGGCGGAGGCGCCAAGCCCAGACCGCAGAAATATACGGGCCGCTCCCGCCAGGGCACCATCCGTGCACCTCATTGGAAGGGTGGTGGTACGGTTTTCGGCCCCTCGCCTCGGAGCTATCGCCAGCGGACTCCCAAAAGGATGAAGAGGCAGTCGCTGGTCACGGTGCTCTCGGACAAAGTGCGAGAGGGCCAGTTGGTGGTCGTGGACTCACTCGCAATCGACCAGCCCAAGACCAAAGAGATCGTCAAATTGCTGCGCGCACTGAACGCCAGTCCCTCTGTGCTCCTGGTGGCCGATGGCGCGGACGAGTTGACGCTGCGTTGTGCAAGGAATGTCCCGCGGCTCAACATGTCGCCGGCCTCTCTGCTCAACACCGTGGACCTCCTCAAACACCAAAAGGTCGTCATGACACTGGAGGCCGTCCGGAAAGCCGAGGAGATATGGGGTGGTCCCTTCGTTCGAAGGCGGTCCGCCCTGCAGGCGTCGTCGGAGGAATAGGTTGCGATGAATACGTATACAATCCTGCGGCGGCCGGTCATTACGGAGAAGAGCACCGACATGCAAGAGCAGGGGCGCTACACCTTCGAGGTGCTTAAAAACGCCACCAAACATCAGATCAAACAGGCGGTGGAGGAGGCCTTCGAGGTCTCCGTCGTCAAAGTGAACACAATGCATGTGCGCGGGAAAACCAAGCGATTTGGACCGCGCGTGAGTGCCCGTCCGTCCTGGAAGAAGGCCATCGTGACCCTGGCACCCGGCAACACAATAACTATATTCGAGGGCGTGTAAATGCCGCTGAAATCCCGTAAACCCACAACGCCGGGACAGAGGGGACTCGTTCTCCAGACGACCGACGATATAACGACGCGGCGACCCAAGAAGTCCCTCCTGCGTCCGGTGAAAAAGACCGGAGGACGGAACTCCAGCGGTCGAATAACCGTGCGCCACAGGGGTGGGGGACATAAACGCAGACTCCGGGTCATAGACTTCAAACGGGACAAGACCGGGGTGCCGGGCCAGGTGGCTTCAATCGAGTACGACCCGAATCGCTCTGGCCGCATCGCCCTTATCAAGTACCGGGACGGCGACTGGAGGTACATACTGGCGCCCAACGGACTGAAGGTAGGAGACCCCGTAGAGGCAGGAGAAAAGGCCGAGATTCGACTTGGCAACGCACTGCCGCTCCGGGCGATCCCTTCCGGGACCATGGTCCACAACGTCGAAATGAAGGTCGGCAAGGGCGCGCAGATAGTGCGGAGCGCCGGCAGCGCGGCCCAGGTTTTGGCCAAAGAGGACAAGTACACGCTCCTCAGATTGCCCTCCGGTGAGGCGCGTCATGTTCTCAGCGAGTGCATGGCCACCGTGGGACAGGTCAGCGCGGTTGACCACAAGAATGTAAAGAGCGGAAAGGCGGGTCGGACACGACACCTGGGGTGGAGACCCACTGTTCGAGGCGTTGTCATGTCGCCCAGGGACCATCCGCACGGAGGAGGCGAGGGTCGCTCGCCCATCGGAATGCCCGGGCCCAAGACCCCGTGGGGAAAGCCTGCTCTGGGTTACAGGACTAGGAAGAACAAGTCCACGGACAAGTTCATCGTCCGCCGAAGGTATGAGCGTTAGATTGAGGACGCGGGGAACATCCGCGCCCCATAGGAGAATTCTGAGTTGTCCAGGTCAATAAAAAAAGGCCCTTACGTTCATCCCAAACTGGCTAAAAAGGTCGATGCGGCCCGGCGCAGTAGCAACAAGAGCGTCATCCGGACTTGGGCCCGCGCCTCAATGATAATGCCGGACATGTTGGGCCTTACAATCGAAGTACACGACGGCAGGCGCCACATCCCTTTGTTTATCACCGAGAACATGGTCGGCCACAGGCTGGGAGAGTTCGCCCCGACCAGGACCTTCAGGGGTCACTCCTCCAGGTCAGAGCGCACCACTACCGTCAGGCCGGCGAGTTAGGGCTCGAATGATCGCGACGTATAATACTAGCGCAAGGCACTCAAGTGACCGTTAAAGCCACATCTACAAACACTGGAATATCAGTAAAGAAACTCAAGCTGGTCGTCGACCTGGTGAGAAACAAAAACGTGGACGAAGCGCTCGAGATTTTGCAATTCATGCCTTCGCCGGCCGCGGCACGGGTCGCCAAGGTCGTCAAGTCCGCCGCGGCCAACGCGGAGAACGAACTGTTGGCGAGAACGTCAGACCTGAAGATAGTCGAGATATATGCCAACGAGGGACCGCGGACGAAGCGGTTCAGGGCGCGAGCCCGGGGACGCGCAGCGAGGATAATCAGAAGGAATAGCCACGTCACCGTTGTCGTCGACGAGGAGGGCCTGTAGTTTGGGTCAGAAAACGCATCCCGTAGGATTCCGCCTGGGAGTGATCAAAGACTGGCAGGCCAAGTGGTTCGCCTATAAGCCTGACGACTATAGGGAACTGGTCCTGGAGGACCTGGCTATAAGAAAGGCGATCCTGAGCAGATATGCGGATGCCGGGATCTCACGCGTGGAGATCGAGCGCACCAGCAGCGATGCCATCGTAACCGTGCACACGGCGAGGCCGGGTATCGTCATCGGCCGTGGAGGCCAGCGTGTCGAGGAACTGAGGAAAATCTTAGAAGGCTTGACCAAGCGACGGGCGAGGCTCAACGTACAGGAGATCCGCCAGCCCGAGATGGACGCCTACCTCGTGGCCCGCAACGTTGCGGGCCAGTTGGAGCGGCGAATCGCATATCGCAGGGCCATGCGCCAGGCGATCTCGAGGACTATGCAGGCCGGTGCTCAGGGCATCAAGATAATATCCTCCGGACGTTTGGGAGGAGCGGATATCGCCAGGCGAGAAAAGGCCATGGAAGGCAGAGTCCCCCTCCACACACTACGCGCCGACATCGATTATGGAATAGCTGAAGCTCAGACCGAGTTTGGGAAAATCGGGGTCAAGGTCTGGATCTTTAAGGGAGAAATCATTGAATCCAGCACCAGAGAGCCCGAGCTTGAGGACATTCTGCCCATAGAGGTCACGCTGAAAGCAGGGGAAGAGGCCGCACCAGATGCTACAACCAAAGAGAGTGAAATATCGGAATCATCATAGGGGACGGCGCAAAGGCCTCGCAGTAGCCGGAAGCACCATCAACTATGGAGACATCGCCCTCAAGGCCACCGAGGCGGCGTGGGTCACCGCACGCCAGTTAGAGGCGGCTCGCCGCGCCATGACGCGCTACGCCCGCAGGGGCGGGCGGATTTGGATTCGTATATTCCCCGACAAGACGGTGACCGCCCGTGCCGCGGAGACCCGTATGGGCAGCGGTAAGGGGCCTGTAGACCACTGGGTGGCTGTCGTAAGGCCCGGACGGATTATATTTGAGATGGCGGGAGTGCCCGAAGACGTGGCCAGGGAAGCCCTCAGACTGGCTTCTTCAAAGCTACCCATGGGTACCAGAATTGTGACCAGGCATGTTGCCGAATCAGTGGCCGACAGCGCGTAGGTGACCTGAGATGGAAATAGACGACATAAGGGCCATGACCGACGACGAACTCGGGGAAGAACTCGGTGCAACCCACCGGGAGGTAATGAACCTGCGGTTTCGTGTCGCAACCATGCAATTGGCCAACGTAAACGAGATCAAAAGAGGTAAGAAACGCATCGCGCGCATCAACACCGTGCTGCGAGAAAGGGAGCTGGCGAAGAGCGCGACATGAGTTTCGAACGGCGCAAAGTTCGGGTAGGCCGGGTCGTCGACGACAAGATGGACAAGACTGTCGTTGTTGACGTCGAATGGCGTAGGACTCACCAACTTTATCGAAAATCCGTACGGCGAAAGTCCAGATTCCTTGCCCACGATGCAGAGAATCAGTGCCGAATAGGCGACCAGGTCAGAATCATCGAGACCCGTCCCCTGTCCAAGACTAAACGTTGGCGGATAGCGGATATCCTGGCCCGCGAGGAGATTGCCGATATTCAACCTGAAGAGATAACGGTCGATGAGGTTGTTAGGCGAGCCCCCGTCGAGGAACCAGAGACTCCGGTTAAACCCGCTCAGGAACCGGACCAAGAAGAGACGGTAGCGGTCGCGACAGCGGAAGAAGCTGACCGTTCTGATCACGTCGAAGAAGAGCCGTCGCCGGAACCCGAGACTGCGGTGGAAGAGACCAGTGTAGTCGAAGAG
>Ga0187827_10006326_pt1 | contig 13578 bp, 9 predicted proteins | sample ETNtaG_39_FD_167969 | JGI IMG/M metagenome (GOLD analysis project Ga0187827, IMG submission 167969) | Marine microbial and viral communities from oxygen minimum zone, Eastern Pacific Ocean - ETNP2014_SV_150_PacBio MetaG (Illumina Assembly) | ecosystem: Environmental > Aquatic > Marine > Hypoxic... | reverse complement strand
GATGGTCGTCAAAGCCATCACCACCATCGCCACCGCCGAGCCGATCAGAATCGCCATCAGAAGAGGGCGTCGCTTTACCGATGCAGCGTCACCTAGGCGCGCGGCGTGCATCGTCATCGCCATGGGATAGCCTTCGACCATCCTGAACGCTGCCAAAGTCACCGCTAGTCCGACGATATTTTCAGGGCCCAGGGCCTGATCGCCGAATGTCCTGAGTGTGATTCCTTGTGCGGTTACTGGGGTGCCGACAATGAGCATACCGCTCTCTGCGACGATCCGCGTCGCACCGATGACCAGGATTATCAAAGAAACCAAGAGGACCACCGCCACGCCTGGGCTGAGGCCTAGCTGGATCAACCAGCCGATCATATACAGACTACAGACCGGGATTGATATCACCGAGGCGCGGTGACTCACAAGCTCGTTGCTGTCATCGACCCCGCCGGGCTGATTCCACGCCTTCCTCCATACCGCCGCTAGATGAGTGCGGGACATCCACAGCCCCCACAGTACGATTGCGAACAACCCTCCCAACGTCTGCCAACCGCTCAGGTTGTCGCTGGTAGTCCACAGGTCGGTCTGACCGCTGGTATACCCTATAGTTGCCTGAACGGCTAGCTGAGCTTTCATCAGCAGATAGAAGAACCAGACGCTCGCTAGGACGTTGGTATCGACCAGGTATGAGATGCCGATGACAAACGGATCGGGAATTATCTGAGAGACCCCGATATTGAGACCCATATTCATCGTAATCGGCAGGTATTGGGAGACGTCAATTCTGGGCCAGATATTGCTGAAATAGCTGCCGATATTCCACACCAGAACGCCGCCTGCCAGGGTGAACCCCAGCCAGAAACGGCTACTACGCATCACCGTCGGCAGTCCGCTCTTACCCTCTGCTCCCTCCACTAGTGCTAAGGGAATCTCCGCCTGGGGGAACCTAATCTTCTCGTTGTCGAACCATTGACGCCTCAGAACCGACGTGATGGCGCTGCAAAGAAGCAGAAAAGCCAAAAAGAAAGACCACCACCAGAAAAGAGGGCCTACCCAAACACCCCAAGGGATTGATCTTCCTGGTGGCAGACCGGTGTAGAACCAGGTCATCTCCCTACCCCAATTGGACACAATAGCCCAGCGGGGCAAGTGCGGAAGAAGGTAAAGTTCATACCGGTTTTCTGGGCTCGCGAAGTAGTCAGGGGAGGAGATGATGCTCAAAAACAGGCCCATCATCCCTATGTGATATACCATTATCCCAGCGAAACCCATGACGAACATGAATAGCAGTTCGCCCTCGCTGAACCGCCACTTGGGAGCCAAACGGCCAAACAACCACTGAAGCGGAAGCAGCACGACAATCAAAGCCGCCAGCGCTCCTAACGGAAGCTCGCCTTGAAAAAGCTCGACAGAGTGCAGGCGGTACTCCGAATAGGGTGTGATCATGCTGACGAGTAGTACTAGCAGGCCACCACCAGCAATTGAGCGAGCGGATATTGGTGGTCTGGAAGAGGCGGTAGGCTCTAGTTCATCCGACATTTTATTCGGTGAATCTCCGGCGTTGTGTGAATATTCTCTATGGTCGGCGATTTTATGAGAAAGACCAAAAGGTCCGGCGCGACGGACGCCGAATGGTAACTATGTAGCCGCCGCTATCCAAATATGTGACACCTGACGGGTCGCAGACCGCAGGTTTTCAAGCTACCTGCGCGAGATCGAAAATCGGCACACCGCTTTCCTTAGCTCGTGTGCAAGACTTAGACTAATCACTCGACCCACACGCTGCTTGAAGTCCTGAAGCTGATAGTACCTGCTGGGCGGATGAGGTCCAAAAAAAGGGATACAACGTGAAGAGTGACTGCGTTCGCGTAGGAGTGATCGGAGCGGGGATATGGGGCGCAATGCATGCCAAGGCATATGCGCAGCACGCCTCTGCTGATCTGGTGGGCATATGCGATCTTGATCTCAGCCGTGCCGAAAAGCTTAGCCACGAGTTCGATGTCCCTGGCAGCTACTCTTCGGTCGATGAGCTGTTGGTTCAAGGATTGGATGCGGTGTCGATCGCCACGCCTGATGCCGCACACTGCGCACCTGCGCTCGAAGCTGCTGCTGCGGGAGTTCACATACTTGTAGAAAAGCCGATGGCGACCACTGTTGATGAGTGTGTGCGGATGATTAATGCTGCTAAAGAGCACGAAGTGCTTCTTATGGTGGATTGGCACAACCGCTGGAACCCGTCGATGCACCATGCGTGGAGGGCTGTGGGTGAGGGCGAGGTCGGTGAAGTGATGTACGTCTACTATCGGTTAAATGATGTCGTCTATGTCCCCACCAAGATGTTGCCGTGGGCGTCGTCGTCGTCGGTGTTGTGCTTTTTGGGGAGCCACGTTTTTGACACGGTCTGTTGGGTGTTGGGGCAGGAGCCAGAAAAAGTAACCTGCCGCCGCAAAGAGGGCATATTGACCTCAATGGGGATAGACACCGCTGACATGTATCTCACGGTTTTGGATTTTGCGTCTGGGGCAACGGTGGTGGTCGAGAACGTATGGGTGTTGCCGCAGTCGGCACCGGCGCTTGTTGATCACAGATGGGAAATATAGGCTCCAAAGGGGTTCTGTCGTTTGATGGGAGCTATAGCGGTACGATCTCCAAACACACCGAAGCTACCCCGTCTGGCTACCCTGATGTGTCATATCCAGATGTCATCGTTGGTCCCCAGGTTCACGGGAGGCAGCTAGGGTTCTGTGTCGAACCCATGTATCATTTCATCGAGTGCGTGCGCGATGGATTGGCACCGTTGACAAGCGGCGCGGACGGGCTGCTTAACACCCGTATGCTCTTGGCCACCGAAGAGTCGGTCAGAAGAGGCGAGACGGTAGAGTTAGCGGAGTTCTAGGATTTTTCTGAGATCATGCTACGAGCGATAGGGCGTGTTCGCTCGTAGAGGTCGCTGAGTTGGCATTACACAAAATGGAGCGTGAAATGGAGATTCTGTGCCTCGATCTTGAGGGGGTGTTGGTACCTGAGATATGGATAAACGTGGCGGAGCGGACCGGCATTGATGAGCTCCGTGCCACTACGAGGGACATACCGGATTACGATGTCCTTATGCGTCAGAGGCTCGAGATTCTCGAGGAGCATGGTCTGAAAATCGGGGATATTCAGTCTGTGATCGCTAAGATGGGCCCGATGGACGGCGCGCTTGAGTTTCTTGGATGGCTAAACGGGCAGTATCAGGTCGCCATACTCTCTGACACATTCTACCAGTTTGCGCAGCCTCTGATAGATCAGCTCGGAAACCCGCTGCTGTTGTGTCACAACCTGGAGATAGCAGAAAACGGTAGGGTCGAAGGCTATCGCTTGAGGCAACCGGACTCCAAGCGGGAGGCGGTCAAAGCGTTCATGGCGCTCAAATATCGTGTTACTGCGGCGGGAGACTCGTACAACGACACCGCCATGCTTGCTGAGGCGGACCGGGGGATCCTTTTCCGTCCACCTGACAACGTCATCGCGGAGTTTCCGCAGTATCCGGTCACAGAGACATATGATGCTCTCAAACAGGCTCTTTCGCAGTAGTTTGATCGTCTGGGGGCGATAGGTGGACGGCTGCATATTTTGTAAAATACTCGCTGGAGACACGCCAAATAGTACCGTCTATAGGGGCAAGCTGTGTACTGCGATCATGGATATTCAGCCTGTCAACCCTGGACACATCCTGGTCATTCCCAACCATCACGCCACCTATCTGGCCGATCTCGATGAAGAGGTTGGTGCCCACATGTTTCGCGTCGCCCATCGTATTGCAGCGGCGCTTCGCGAAAGTGGGGTGAACTGCGAAGGGGTGAACCTGTTTCTGGCGGATGGCGAGGCGGCGATGCAGGAGGTATTGCATGTCCACCTCCATGTGTTGCCCCGGTTTGAGGGCGATGATTTCGGCCTCAAGTTCGGCCCTGATTACGGCAAGAGGCCAGATAGGTCCGAGCTCGACCGGATAGCCGCCGATGTAAAACGCCAACTCTGACGACATTGGGGGCGTTCTCTTGATCTTCCCGACGGACACCGCCAAACAAGATATCGTTGTGGCACACCGCCATCCCGGACGGTGCCGATATAGAAAACATCCGTTTAGGACCCCAATTTCAACCCTCCAAATAGTTCCATTTGAAAGGTGACGCCGGTGCATCAACTGAAATTGAAGGACAACTGGCTCCTCGCTTCGGAGACCGATGTTTTGGGCGAGTCGCCCCAAGACCCCGAATACGCTCCGAAGGGTTGGATGGAGGTGGACGTTCCCACGACTGTGCAAGCTGCGCTGGTTGAGAGTGGGCGTGTGCCACCGCCTTGGAAAGACCGCGATGCTGAGCTGTTTGAACCGTTTGAAGATCAGACCTGGTGGTATCGAACTCAGTTTGAGATTGATGCGGACGCCACGGAGTCAAAACGGTTTGAGTTGGTGTTTGACGGTATCAGCCTTCTAGCGACGATCTGGCTCAACGGTACGCTGGTTGGGTTCACACACAACGCACACTACGCCCACAGGTTTGACGTTACGCGCCATATCAACACCAGCGGCACCAATGTGCTGGCGGTGGAGTGCCGTTTGGGGTTAGAAGATTTCAAAAAACGCGTACGGTTGGACGTGAGCAAGGAAGTAGGCGACATCAAGCCGTATATGCGGATGGCTGGGATGACTATGGGGTGGGATTTTGCGCCTCGGCTGCCGCTTATAGGCCTTTGGCGGTCGGTGACACTCGAATACCATACCGAAGCGACTGTTGAGGATATCTACGTCGCCACGGAATCGATCGACGACGGCGATGCAAGGCTGAGGATCGAGACCAATGTCAACTGGTCAGCCCCAACTGAATCGCCTTTGACTCTTGAGCTGTCGATCCATGAGAAAGCAGATGGACATGCTGTGTGGGAGTTTTCTAAAAGTGCGGTCGGTGGTGGTGTCCATCTGACCGAAGTTGACCTGAAATCAGCGCGTCTGTGGTGGCCTCAACCGCTTGGCGAGCCCTTTCTCTACACGCTTCGCGTGGTTTTGGGGAATGGCGAGCGGAAGCTAGATAGTCGGACGACGACCTTCGGTGTGAGAACTGTCGAGCTTAACCTAGACGATCAGATGACCTTTGTGGTCAACGGCCGCCCAGTCTTTGCCAGGGGCGCTAACTGGGTGCCACCTAACACGTTGACTTTGGAGGCTTCGCACGATCAGTACCGCCATCTTTTGAAGTTGGCCAGTGAGGCGAATTTCAACATGCTCCGCGTGTGGGGCGGCGGCATCTACGAGGCGGATTTTTTCTATCAGTTATGCGACGAATTGGGGATCATGGTGTGGCAAGATTTTATGTACGCCTGCTCCATGTATCCTGATGATGATCCATGGTTTATGGAAAGCGTCGAGACCGAAGCTAAGGATGCGATTAGGAGAATCAGGCGACATCCGTCATTGGCGCTTTGGTGTGGCAACAACGAGTGCCAGGAGGCATGGGAATTAGGCGACTGGCCTGAACGAACACCAAGGCACTTAGGCGAGCGGCTGTACGACAACTTGCTGCCATCGACAGTCAGCGAACTTAACAGCGAAGTGCCATACTGGCCAGGGAGCCCCTACGGAGGTCCGACGACCCGCTCGCGCACGATAGGCGACTTCCACGACTGGTACAGCCTGCCCAACTGGAAGACATACGACCAGAACGCCCCAAGGTTCAGCAGCGAATATGGGTTTCGGGCGGCACCCCACATATCGACCATCGACGCGATGATCTCCAAGGAAAAGCAGTGGGAGCCTACTGGTCCGCAGAATATTGTATGGGAGTATCACTTTGGTCGGTGCGGGTGGCTCGCTGGGGTGCTTCCAGAATTCGGCGAGCCAGAATCGCTGGAGGATTACGTTGCCCTGACACAAGAGACCCAAGCCACACTGATGCGCTATGCCGTTGAGGTTTACCGTAAGCGGATGTTTGAGACCAGCGGCTCTCTGATCTGGATGTATAACGAGCCATGGCCATCGGTATCGTTCAGTGTGGTGGACCTGTTCGGGCGACAGAAGGCGGCATATTTCTGGCTCAAATCCGCATGTGCGCCTGTGATCGGGTTTTTCTATGAAAACGAGGGCGGTCTTGGCTATTGGGGAGTGAACGATCATTTGGGCGAACTTTCGTGCGAACTGCTGATTCGGCGCTTTAACCACGAAGGAGCGCTGTTGGGTGAAGCTGCGTGCGAAGGGACGCTGCAAGCTGCTCAAGTCTCTGAGCTACTCAAAGAACTGCCTTCCGAGCTGGTCATAGAAGAGCCGACTCGTGAGTTTTTGCACGCTACACTAAGGTGCGGCGACAGCCAAAGCGAGCGCGTGTTTCATCTTGGGCATCGCCGCGATTGGGTGCTGTTTCCCGCAGCCATCAGCGCAACCGCTACAACTTTGGACGACGGGCTTATTGAGGTTACTTTGGAAGCTGCTACCTACGTTCATTTCGTGTCGCTATCAGTCGATGATCCGTTGGCCCGCTATTCGGACAACTTCTTCGACCTGCTGCCTGGTGAACCTCGCATGATTGAGATAAGAACCGCTGGTAACGTTGACGTCACTGTCACGGCGGCCAACGCAGACCGGCTTCAGATCGCGGTGACGTAGAGGTAATATCGGTGGCAAACACCGACAGGTAAGCCCTTCTTCTAAACACCGTCACAAGACACTGGTGGAGGGGCCGTACTTCTGGCACTCGTCGGCGTCGATTGATGGCGAGTGGATTATCGCTGACACCAACTGGCCCAATGAGGGGCTGGTGTTAGTCTGCGTCAAGACACGACGCTTCAAAACGCTTCTTGATCCCCAAACCTCTGCCGGGCATCCGCAATGGACGCATCCGCATCCGTTTCTTAGTCCCGATAGACGGTTTGTGGCGTTCGGGTCGGACTGGACCGGTGTGGCACAGGTGTACACTGCTGGGGTTCCGGCTGAACTCTATGAGGAGCTTTATGTAGAGTAGCAGCGCTGCTTGGTTGGACTTTGAAGTGGTACGTGTTGTGTCTGGACGAATACCAATGTCGCGATGTTAATCGCAATCGGTGAGAGCTTGGGTCAACATCGTGTGAATAGCGTCGTTTGTGGTTCTTTCCTTGGAATCAAACGGCATGTAGTGGGCTAGTTGGCCGCCGTAAATCCACACATGCTCGCACCGCTCGAATATTTTTTTTACGACCGGTAGGAACTCGGCGGCGTTGTTGAATACACGACCACCGTTCTCAGACATCTCCCTTGCCCAACCGGTGATGCGGTCCGGCTCGTGGTAGGGGGCCAGTGTCGCGCCTAGAAGTAGATGTACTGGGTATTCGGCCGCAATTGATGCTGTCCGTTCGGCGAACCGGTCCATCGCCTGGTCGAACGCCTCAGGGGACGGGTGGTGGTGTCCAAGTGGGAGTTCGCCTCCATCCACTAGTACCGCAGATGTGCCAAGCTGTTTTAGCCCGCTCAGCAGACCCCGACACAGGAAATCGTGGGTGCACAGCCCGGTCTCGACTGTTGACCCCAGATTGGCAAAAAACGCCCAAATCACCGCTTCGGGATACTCTTTGGCGACAGCGTCGGCCATCAGCTCGCCTATGGTTTCAAGCTTGGCAACCACACTGTCAGTCGTCTCGCCACGCTGTTTTGCCACCTCGTCGATCATGTAGGCTTTGCTGGTGTTGTAGTTGTCGTTATAGGTCTCCAGATCAAGGGCAACCCCTGGTGCGCCTGTTTCCTTCGCTGACACTAACGCCAAACGCCACAGCTCCAGAAAATCGGACAGCGCTCCGGCTTGGTCGTCCAGGTCAACCGCGTTAATGTCGTTGAAGTAGTTTTCGGCACCAGAAGAGACATGACGCTGTTTCTCATCCTGGGCGACAATGCGGTTCAAAAACACCCACGGCCATATCCGCCCGCCGCCGTCCTTCCCCACCGATCGGACGCATTTTGCAAGCTGTTGTGACCTCACCACCGGCTCGGCGTTGTAGGCATCAACCAACCACGACGCAACTCCGTCATAGGGCCAATCTGCCGCCGCACCAAACTGTTCGGCGGTCCAGCCATCGAACTGCGGCGCGCCGAACGTCACAAGCATCAGGTAAGGTTTCTTGTTTGCAGATTGGTGTGCCACGGTCTGCCTGCCTCTGTCTGCCAGTGTGAAAAGGCGGCGGTTCAAACTATCGAACCACCACCTTTGTCGATCTTCTTTTGACCGCTTCAAAGATGCCGGTCGTGGCTACTCAGAAACCCAGTAGAGACCCACGTCATATGGCGCAAAGCCTGGAAGGTTGTCGTCCATCAGTACACTGAGAGTGTTGTTGTTGGCATCGCTGGGCTGTTCTAAGATGTACGACCAGCCGCGCTCCTGGCTCTGCGTCAGTCTGGCGCAGAACCTGCCTGATGACTGGGGCATGTCAGAGTGTAAGAACTCTGTCTGCTGGGCGCTGTCACCTAAGAGATGTTGGATGGTGACAGTACCTTGGGCAACGTCGATGTGAAGGATGCTCCTTCCATCTACCGCCCCCCGCCACCTGAACACCTGAGATGCGTCGGATGCTGCGTCGATAGCGGCACCATCGGAGTCTCTGGCTTCCTGAAGTAGCTTGGTCACGCCATCGTCATCGAGACGTCTAGCCATGTCGGCTTCGGTGGTCTTGAGATCGTTAAGTCCGCGTTCTGCGAACTCAAGAAACACCTCAATGCCCTGTACCGTCTCTGTGGAGACCGATTTGAACCTCTCAAGCTCTGGGAGCAGCGCAACTATCGCGTCTTTTGCGATCTGCTGGTGCTCCTGGTCGGGGTTGTCGGTGTAGTCGAAGTAGCGAAGGAACGCCAACACGTAGGCCAGGTTGATGTGAAGGTTGTCCTGTCCCTCAACGAGTATTGTCTCCAACCAGCGGCCCTGCTCAGGATCGGGAAGCTCCGTCAGCCAACCGCGATAGGATTCCAGCCACTCGTCGTAGCGCTGGGTGTGGGTGGACATCATCCTCAGGCCGCTCTCCAGCTCGGGTTTGGCCATCAAATATATGTCTCTCAAGCGACGGTGCTGCCCGTAGCCCCCATCAATGTAGGGGTTGCCCTTGCAGTTCCAGCCCCTGCGAGCATGGCGGAACGGCTCCCAGGTGTGATATGCCGGACCGTGAATGTGAAACCCTTCGCGGTGGATGTCGTCCAGGTCCAGGAGCAGATCTGCCATCCTGTCGGCGATCTCGTGGCCTACTTGGGCGCTGGCCCAATCTCTGACAACGTCCCTTACGGGTTGATAGAGGTCCCACGCCAGACGCGAGGTGACGTACTCCATCCCCTGCCAAAGGTTTTTCTCCCACGAATCGCGCTGGTTGACCCAGGACGCTGTGGCTCCGTGCTCAATCGCTGTCTCAAACACCGCCTGCGCAAACTCCACCGCCCAGTCCGGCGAACCGGACAGGTAGTTCTGAGCGCGGCCCGTTTCGATGTGCGCAACAGTGGCGTGGGGTGTCTGACCGTAGGTGGGGTTTATCGGCTGCCACTCCCACTGATCGCCTGTCGTGCCTTTTATAGCCAGATAGAAATTCTTCGTGGGAATATCATCGGTGAACGTCCGCGCATATATCTCCGGCACGCTTGACTGTTCCCACGTATTCACGGTCCATGTTCGATGCAGGTACTGTTTGTCGAACTCTCCGACTACGACTTCGTGCACCGCCTTGACGAATCTTCGATAGTTGCCCTCGAGCGAGCGGTCGTCAGGTGTATGGATTACGTGCCACGAGAGGATGTCGCCCTGGGGGATGATCTCTCCAATGCGGGTTGCTATCCCGTCGAGTTCAGGAATAGTGTCCATCACACCACGGTATTTGACTTTGAGCGCTTCATAGAACTTGGGATCGTCCACCGAGAGTGTCGCGCCCTGCTCTTCAAGCCATTCTGGTAGGTAGAGGAACTCGTCATCCATGCTATAGTAGACCAATCTGCGAGCATGAATCTCTTCCAAGAACTCCAGGAACAGTTCGCGGCACATCTCGGCCCTTTGACCGTAGGCGTTGTCGCCCCACGGCACCAGGAACTGCGTGCCGTGCCCAAGAACGATGCTGGCGCCTGCCAGCAGTGCGTTTTCCATGTCCTTTGTGGCACCTACAATGCCCTGCCTGGAGCGTTCGACGTCGATGTACGGTGGGCCTTCGGTGCGGACGAACCTCGGGTTGACCAATCCCATCCGCTGCTCGAATGCTGGTGTTCGATCCTCGTCCGCCGGCAGCCAGCCCTCAACACCTGGAGCCTGCGTGCGAATACGGTCGGCGAGCCAGATCACACCATATGCGGCACCAAGAACGCCGCCTGCGACAATAGTCACTGTCGCTGATGGTCCACGATTCCCAACACGTAGCGTGTACGACTGCTCTTCAATCGACGGCAGCACCCCCGGTGCCCTCCGATCGGTTGTAGAACCGTCAGCAAGGCTGATTTCGACGGTTTGACCGCCGCTGTTTGATCCAGCATCACCGACCGACCAACCGCGCACCGACGCCGAATCTTTCAGCGCCGTGACTCCTATCTGGACGGATTTTTCGTCGATAAGCTCGCTGCTAAGATCAAGGACAATACTGTTTTCTGCGCTCATCCGTGTTGCTCACTTGCACGCCGTGGGCGTCTGGTGGGTTCAGCTATCATGCCTTTTTTTGCGGCTATCTACAGGTTGCGATGTTTTGAAGTGGCGCTCTCGATGATCGTCCTGCGGATAGTGAATGGTGCTCGTCAATATGGGAAAAAATCCACTTGGAACGAGGCAGTATACAATTCTGCCGGAGGTGTGTCCACGGGCATCGCTAGTCCGATGCGCTCGCTAGGGTACGATACGGTCTGCCGTCGGGGCTCCCAAAACCGGTCGATGAGATTGACACAAGAGCCTTCGACCGGGCTCAACCGACAGAACGGGCTTTGGCTGCTGTCAACCACGACTGAAGGGCTGTTAGAACGGTCTTACACAGGGCGTTATCCTGTTTCGGTTGGTATTTGTGCGGTGACAGCGCAACCCTGGAGTGGTTCGCTGTGTTGGCCCCATTTGAACCTAGTCTGGAGGTGTCGCGCCCCCGAAAAAATAGACTTGGTCGCTCTCAAAGAGATAGGTATGGAGCCTATCGGGGAGTACGGTGGCGAAGACAGAGGTTTTCGCGCGCATATCGACAGAAGTGACGGCATCCTCAACGCAACCCTCTGGGGGTTTTGGTCTGACGACGACCGTGTCGCCTGGAAGGATACGCTAGCAAAAACCCATGGAGAACTCAAGGCGTCAGGGAAACCGTGGCACTGGTCTAGGAACGTCACCGACTACCCCTCCCAAAGTGAACCCATCCAGGATGTGCATCGCGAGTGTATGGAGGAGGCAAATCCCAACGGTTTGACGAAGACAGTGTTTGTGATGTCATCCCGGGTCCTTCCCAAGAGGCGAACCGATCGCTCCTCCAACGAAGGCGGCCTTGACAAGCAATTTTTCAGCGACGAGGCAAAGGTGTTGGAGTGGCAGAGAGAGGCAGCCGTAGCTGCCTAGTACTTTTTTGGAGGGGGAGGCGGTATACCTCCCCCCTCTTTTTTTGGTGACCCAACCGGTTGGGCCTGGTTACGAGGCGATGTGCGTATTCGTTGCTGTGCCGAAGATGGCGGCGGCGGTTGCAGCTGTACAACAGATTCATAGCGTCTTCTAGAACGCGCTATCGCAACAATCTGTAGTGTCTCTAAGACGTGTCAGGTCGGTTTGTGGCCCTTTGGTTGAACCGCGTGTCGACCAAAAACGACCGACTGAAGAGTGCGATTGTCCGGGCAAATCGGTATATTGCATGGGACGGTTGATCGGATAGCGGTCATAACGACACGTCAAATGATCTTTTTGAGGTGTTCCCCCAAAGTGCCTTAGACGACCCAGGTTGAAGTTGCCATGCCCTCTGTGCTGCTGTGTTAAACGGCATCGCATGGATAGTCGTGTCAAGCGGGGTCTTAACAGGCACAACCACTGGTGGAAAGCGTAGATATGGTGGGTGACGACAGCGAGCCAGAACAGATACCTCTGGTCTTGAGCGATACCGTTCCTGATCATATTGTTCAGCGGTTTGAGGACGAGCTTGAAGATGGCGGCAAGCTGGTTTTAGGGGCCACCGCCGACATACTTCCCGACGGCAACTTCGGCACACAGTGGCTCCTTGCTGGAGCCAAAAAGCTTTGGGTGGTTACCTCCAATGGCGATGATGGTCACGAGAAGGCTACCGAGTGGCCCACTGACCGCATAACCAAAGCCGAAGTTATCTCGAATGTCGGTGCCAGTTCTCTGATCGCAGACATAGACGGCGACCAGATTGAGCTGGTCCGTTTTTCCGGTTATCAGCGTCGGACGTTCCACAGAGTCGCCAAGCACCTGGAGTCCCTGGGCAAAGGCGAAACCAGCAAGCCGATATCTCAAGACGACAGGAAGCGCAAATATTGCGAGTCCTGCAACCGGCTGCTTCCTGAGGTCGGAGGTATCTGCCCGGCGTGTCTCAAACGCGGCAAAGTGTTGATACGGCTTCTTTCGTACCTGCGTCCGCACAGGCTTAAAGCTACCGTCATGGTGATGTTGATGGGCGCTGTCGCGATGATGGAGCTGATGCCGACATACCTCACCACCAAAGTGCTAATCGACGACCTGCTGCAACGAGGCGATGTTTCGAGCCTGACCCTCATCCCCCACCTTCTCACCGTGGAGGTGTCGGAGTACGGGTGGAGTAGGCCGATGTGGTTGGGGCTATTGGTGTTGACCATTCTTGGGGTGCGGCTGTCACTCATAGGCCTAAACGTACTCCAGGGAAGGTTGGGGGCTGCGCTGGGCTTGGGTGTCACCAGGGACATCAGGGCCAGCCTTTACAACCACCTTCAGAGGCTCTCGCTCTCTTACTATGACAAGATGCGGGTCGGCACTCTTATGTCCCGCGTTCTCTCTGACGCTGCCAGCATCAACCATTTCCTTATCGACGGGGTACCCTGGGTTGGGATAATGCTTCTCAGGTTGGTGGGGATCGGTGCGTTGCTGTTTCTGCTCGACCCGGTTTTGGCGATTTTTTCACTGGTGACAACACCGTTAGTCGCCCTCTTAAGCCGCAAATATTACCGCAAGGTCCGCTCACTGTTTCACCGCGTGTCCTCAAGGAGCGCGCGACTTAGCGGCACTGTGAACGACGCGCTAGGGGGCATCAGGGTTGTCAAGGCGTTCGGTCAGGAAGACCAAGAGATTGACAAGTTTGCTTTTCACAACGATGCGGTCTACGATGCTGGGCTGATAGCCGGGCAGACCGAGGCGAACTACTTTCCTTGGATCGGCTTCCTGGTTACATCAGGCGCGTTTGTCGTCTACTATCTGGGCGGTCGCAACGTGATAATGGGGACGATGACGATAGGCACGATGATGGCGTTCATCGGCTATCTGATGCAGTTCTATGCGCCGGTCAGGTGGCTTACCCGGATAAACAGTTGGGTTACCAGGGAGATGGCTGCTGCCGAGCGGATTTTTGAGGTGCTCGACAGTCAGTCGGAGGTAGAGGACAGCCGAAACGGCAAGCAGCTAACCGAGA
>Ga0187827_10006325_pt1 | contig 13579 bp, 9 predicted proteins | sample ETNtaG_39_FD_167969 | JGI IMG/M metagenome (GOLD analysis project Ga0187827, IMG submission 167969) | Marine microbial and viral communities from oxygen minimum zone, Eastern Pacific Ocean - ETNP2014_SV_150_PacBio MetaG (Illumina Assembly) | ecosystem: Environmental > Aquatic > Marine > Hypoxic... | reverse complement strand
GGTTCATTTTGAATAAATAATGAATATTGTTTTAATTAATCCTCCTTATATTTTTTCGAAAAGAAGTGATATTGTTTTTCCTCAATGCCTTGGATTACTCTACATCTCAGCGTCACTAATAAAAGATGAACATAGCGTTGTTGTTATTGATTCCCTTTGGGAAGGCCGTAATAACATTACTGCATTAGCCGATGGAACAGTTAAGGTTGGCCTTGATAATCAAGAGATTATTGCCAGGTTACATGAGAATACTGAACTGATAGGTCTTTCAGTTCCATTTTCCCATTTTGCCCCGCACGCGCACGTTCTTGTTGCGGATTTGAAAAGAGCGCTCCCTTCGATACCTGTTGTGATGGGTGGTGTATATCCAAGTACTCAGCCTGGGCTTGCTATGACATCTGAGGCAGATTATTTCATTTTGGGTGAGGGTGAAGTTTCAATGTCAAAACTTGCGGATTGTTTCACTTCAAAAAGTTTTGAAAGTTTACCTGCGGGGGTTATAGCAAAATGTGACGTCAATGCATCGCAAAAAGCATCTCCTCAATATGTGAGAGATGTAGATGGAATTCCTTTCCCACAGAGGGAATTGCTGGAATTTGAGAAATATGTAGCGATATCTCCAAGGAATCAGCGTGGTTGGCGAACGGCAAGTATATTAAGCTCAAGAGGATGTCCCTACGATTGTGAGTTTTGCTCTGTCCATCCGGTTTGTGGTTACAAATGGCGGCCACGATCAGCAAAAAATGTTTTATGTGAAATAGAGTCCCTTATCGATCAATACAAAGTTAATCATTTTGAAATAGAGGATGATAATTTTTCCTTCAATAAAGAGAGGACTATTGAAATACTTGAAGGTATAATTGAGATAAACAGTCGTCGTAAATCAGAGAAGATTGCGTGGTCTACTCCTAATGGAATACGTATCGATACGCTGGATGAAAAGGTGATGGAGGTCATTTCAAGATCAAACTGTCTGGCAATAAGTATTGCGCTTGAGCATGGGGATGGAGACGTATTAAAGATAATGAGAAAGAAACTTTCTCTGGAAAAGGTAGAAAAGATTACGAACTTTGCACATAAATATAATATTTCCACTAATATTTTCATTATCTATGGATACCCCGGTGAAAGCCGGGAGCGCTTCGAGAGAGCATTGGATTTCTATTCTCACTTAAGAAATATTGCACCAAAGATTAATTTTCTGTTTTTTTTGGCGCAGCCATATCCTGGAACGAAATTGTATGAACGATGTTTAAAAGAAGGGTATATAGAGGAGGATTTTTTCAATAGTATCGAAAAGGTGAGCAGGTTTTCAACCGCAGGTACCTGTTGGATCAACACTCCAGATTTTGATAAAGGAGAGCTCTTAAGAAGAGAAAAAGAGTTAATTAAGACATTGAATCCTACTAAATATTTTATCAATCGATTTAAAGGTATTCTGCCGGAGCAGTTAATTCCATACGGCCGTTTATTGTTTCACATGGGTAAAAAAGTATTAAGGTCTAGATAATTAGAATAAATGGGTGAAGTATAAAATAATAACAGGTTCACATGTTGTTGTGGTAAACCGGTGGAGCTTCTCAATGCGTTTGTTCATTGTGACTGCTATTCAGTATAAATGATGCATAAGTCATGTGTGGTTCTCCCGTTGTGGGATATAACAACTCCTTTTATAGCCAAAAGCCTTTTAGGTCTAATATTATGATTGGATGTTCTTGAATATTTAAAATCATCAAGCGTCCTAAAGTAAATGGATAAGGTGTCGGTCTGCAATTGAAGCAGTATTTTTGGTTTTGTCTCTAAAAAAGTGACTTTTTAAGTGGCAGCAATATAGAATGGAGCCGTATGTGAGACTGGAAAGCACGATGAACGATTGAAGAAGAAGGGCAGATTGCATTATCTGGATTCTTTGCAAAGTGGCTCAGGTGCAACCTCTGCATAAATGATTTCTAAAGCATTGATAACTCTTTGGAATGGTAATGATTGGGTTAAACACGGAGGATTAGTAACAAATGCGAAATGAAGCAGTATCTAAACCAAAGGAATCTACTTCTCTATCTATGAAAGACAAATGGGCAGTTATTCTTTGTGGTGGGAGGGGCAGCCGCCTTGGCCAACTCACTGATTCCATTCCCAAAGCACTTGTTAAAGTTCATGATAAAGCCATTCTTTGGTACTGCTTTTTAATGCTTTACGGACATGGTTTTCGACATTTTATATTTCCACTTGGTTACAAAGGAGAAATGATTAAGGAGTTCGTCAATCGGGAGTTTGATCGGCCCAATTGCAAATTTTATTTTGTTGATACTGGTGAAGACACACCGATATCAATGCGCTTGAAGAAGGTCTTAAATATTATTCCTGAGAGTGAAGACTTTTTCTTGCTAAATGGAGACACTTTTTTTGAGTTTAATTTAGAGAAAATGTATAATCTTCACATTAAGAAGAATGCGCTTTTAACGTTGTCCTCGGTTGAGATTATTTCAAATTATGGCATTATTATTGAAGAAAATGGCAAGGTCGTAGATTTTGCTAGAGAAAAAAAGGTATCTTCATTTTCTTTAACTCTTGATCATTCTCTCAAAGGCTATGTTAATGCTGGATTAGTATGGCTTAATAAGGACGCTTTGCGTTTAATTGATTTAGAAACATGCCATAATCTTGAACACGAACTCTATCCAAAAATTATTGAAATGGGAAAGGCTGCCCATTATAAAATTGACGGCAATTGGTTTGCCATCGATACACAAAAAGATTTAGAAATAATAAATTCAAAAGTGGCAACCCAACATAGCATAGGAGAAGTTGTGAAAGCTGCAAAAAAAGACCTGGCTACTCGATATAGTTATCAAACGCGTTATTTTAGTGATGCCGACACATTGAAGGAAAAGATTCTGAATAAAACAATTATTCCTCATCAAGTGGAGGTGCAGCCTGGTACTAAGGCCGGAGGAGCAATTTGTTGGCTGAATTGTCCTTATTGTTATGGCCTGTCAACTAAAGATACCGGAGAAAGATTGTCAGATGAACGTTACGTTGAGATCATGAAGCAAATCGCCGAGGGAGGTGTTAGAAAGGTCGTTTTTGCTGGTTATATAACTGATCCTTTGAATTATCAAGGTATTGAAAATCTATTGGAAGTGGTTGTTAATAATCGACAAATCTTTGGTTTTCATACAAAGGCTATTCGGGTTTCAGATCGTTTTATTGAGCTTGTCACAAAAAACAATATTGCTCCGATGAGTTATTTTAGTGTCAGTGTTGATGCCGGCACAAATGAAACCTATAACATTGTTCATGGGAAAAAGACTATTAAGGCCAAAATCTACGATAAGGTGTGTAACAATATCCAGAGAATTGCTAAGGCTCGAGCCATTTCAGGTGCTCCGTTGGATATTAGCACGACTTATTTGCTCAACAGTTGGAATAATAAGGCAGAAGAAGTTCTAAAAGCGATCAATGACTTAAGAAATGCTGGCTCGGATTTAATCAGGTTTACTTTTCCGCAGGTTCCCCGAGGTTACAAAAAGAAAGAAGAAGATGAAAATATTCCTTCTCGTGAAGAGGTGCTGGAATATATGGAACGTTTGACGCCAATTGTTAAGAATGAAGACAACGAAGATTGTAGAGTTTTGATTATGGATTTAGATTCTGAATATGAAACTTATGATGTTCATCGATCACTGCCATGTTTTGCCCGTTTTATCTTTCCAAGCATTGGTTTCGATGGATGGTTATCCCATTGTTCTGAATCAGCCGCTCCACATTTTCGAGAGTTAGCCATTGGGAATTTAAATCAAAGGGACTTTTGGGATTTATTTTATGATTATGATGTTGAGGATTTTCGTAAAATGATCAGCCGGGCAAATAAATTGATGGATAAGACCGGTTGTAAATGTGATCGAAAAGAGCACGTTGTTAATTCATGTCTAAAAAAGAGTGGTGTTTTCAATGACATTTGCCAATAAATCTCTTCGTATAGGTATTTGTGGTGCACGAGGAATAGGTCAGGTTCATGCAAGAATCTTTCAGTCTTTAGGGGCAGATGTATGTGCCGTATTAGGTTCCTCTGAAGAAACGGCATTAGATGCAGCCCGGCAGCTTGAAGAATCTTTTGGCATTAAAGCTAAGGTATTTCATAGACTGGATGATTTATTTGAGAAAACAAAACCGGATGCTGTAAGTATCTGTACACCGGCAAAATACCACTATGATGCAATTTTTGCCTCCTTAGACAGAAATATTCCTGTATTTTGTGAAAAACCTATCTTCTGGAATGAAGGGATTAACAGAAAAGAAATTGAAGATAATTTAGGAGCAATAGAAAAGCACACTAACAGAAAGGTTTTTGTAAACACCAGCAATGCTAGTTTTATGGACCATGTGATAGAAGCCATCGGTTCGAAAAAAGATATCCGTTTATTTGATTTTAAATTTTTCTCTCAAGGTCCACATATAGGGAGGGATATCGGACTTGATTTATTACCTCATGGGATTTCGTTATTACTAAGACTTTTTGGTCCACAAAAAATAGAAAGGTTAACGGAGGAAATCTATAATAATAATTATAAATGTTCGTTCTCATACGCTGAATGTGATGTTAATTTTGACTTCCAGGAGCTTGCCGGTGGTAATAAAGACTTTGTTATTGGTATTGATGGCAGAACATTTAAGCGTATTCAAGAGGGATTCGGTGTGACGTATCGCGTTTGTTTAGAAGATAGCCAAACCGGCAAGAAAATATATTGCGAAGATCCTTTTGAAGTTTATATAAGACGTTTTATTAAATATTGTCAGAATGGGTTCCAAAAAGAGAAAGACAACTTTGATGAAGCCTCAGCAAACTTACGTATTATGGCAGAAATACTTTTAGGAGAAGATCAATGACTTCAGAACAGGTATCCACAGTCAATTACAGTGTTGTTATTCCGGCTTATAATGAACAGGGGAACATCAAACCTCTTTTAGAGCGAATTGAGAAAGTTATGGCTGGTGTGGAGGGGACATATGAAATAGTTATTGTTGATAACGGCAGTTTTGACGGGACACCTGTCATTCTCAATGAACTTGTTGGAAAATATCCGTCGCTCGTGATTGTTACGCTTAGCCGCAACTTTGGCTATGACGGGGCCATCACAACTGGTCTTGAGTATGCCCGGGGCAGTTGGGTCATTATCATGGATGGTGACCAGCAGGATCCTCCCGAGGTTATTCCACAGCTTATTGACAAAGCGAAGGAAGGTTATGACATCGTTTACGGCGTACGTGCTAAACGTACCGAAAGATGGTTCCTGGCACTCCAGATAAAGATTTTTTATCGTATCTGGAAAAAAATTGTAAATATTAATGTCCCAAAGGATGCCGGAAATTTCAGTATCATCAGCCGAGAGGTGGTGGACATTATCAAACGTATGCCCGAGCGCAACAAGTTCATCCGGGGCCTGCGTGCCTGGACGGGTTATGCATCCACGGGGCTAATTTATCAGCGAGAGGAACGTATCCTTGGAAAAACCAAATTTTCATTCCTAGCGTACTTAAACCATGCGTTAAATGGTATTACATCCTTCTCTACAGTCCCTCTGCGCATGTTCACATACACAGGGCTGGTAGGTCTGCTGATGTGCTCAACGTTTGGGCTTTTCCTCTTGCTGACGAAGATCTTCGAACTGTTTGGCTTCAAGCTTCTTAGCTACAACATAGCGAAGGGTGGTACAACGTTGGGTTTGCTTGTTCTCACCGTAATTAGTATCAATCTGTTGGGCTTCGGTATCATTGGCGAGTACATTGGGCGTATCTTCGAAGAGGTAAAAAATCGACCAAATTTTCTTGTTCGAAAGGTAGTTCGTTCCAGTGATAGAAAAGATTCTGCCAAAATTACAGTAGAAAAAGAGAGTGAGCATAAAAACAACAATAATTAATCCTCCGCAGATCTTTACGAAGAGCCAGATTGCATCAGGAGTAACCCCGCCATTGGGTGTTGCTTACTTAGCCTCTTATTTGACTAAGCATGGTTACCCGGTTCAGGTTATTGATGCTTTAGGCGAAAATCCTGAACAAACAGTTTCCTTTAGAAAAGGTTCATTTTTAAGGGGACTGACCTTTAAAGAGATTATTGACAGAATAGATTCTGATTCACGTTTAGTCGGTATATCCAATTTATTCACTTTTGCTTATCCTGCTGTTGAGGAGCTATGCCAGGAAATTCATCGACAATACCCAGGCAAAAAAATTATATTAGGAGGGCCGCATCCTTCTGCGCTATACGAAGAAATATTATTAAATCATCCTGAAGTCAGTTATGTTTTTAGGGAGAAAGAGGGAGAGCAGAATCTGCTGAAACTCGTGATGTATTTTGATGGTAAACTCAAATTTGAAGAGTTAACTGGAATTGCTTTACGTAATGAAAGAGGTGATGTTATTACCTTAAAAGCTGTTGGTCGTATAAAAAATCTTGAGAAGGTGAATATGCCATTTCCCGCTAGAGATTTACTTCCTATGGAAAATTACATAAAGACTCAAGAAGGGCACGGTCCGTCATCCGGGCGTTGGACAACAATTCTAACAACCAGAGGTTGTCCATATGGTTGTACTTTTTGTGAATCAAGACAGACCAAATGGATAGCCCGTACTGCGGAAGATGTTGTTGATGAAATGGAAGAATGTATGGAAAAGTGGGGAATTACAGAGTTCCATTTTGAAGACGATAATATGACATTTGAGAAGCAACGTACTTTAGCGATTTGCAATGAAATTGTTAAACGCAAAATTAATGTCAAGTGGCAGACACCGAACGGTATACGTGCCAGTCGAATAGATGAGGAAGTTCTTGTTAAGATGAAGGAAAGTGGATGTGTGCATATTACCATAGCACCTGAAAGTGGTTCACCAAAGGTCCTGGAAGACATTGTGAAAAAGGGAGGAGATTTTGATTTAGATCAATTGAAAAAATGCGGGTCGTTTGCCCATAAGATTGGTTTAAAAGTCGCTGCGTTTTTCGTATTAGGATTGCCAGGTGAAACTAAAGAAGATATAAGAATGACCATTTCCTATGCAAAAGAGTTAGCTAAAGTGGGAATCGATGAGGCGGTCTTTGGGTTGTTTATACCGTTGCCTGGAACCCCATTATGGGATGAGGTCAAAGAAAAACGTATAGGTATGGATTTTTTAGATCTGCTTTCAGTCGGAGATATGACAAAGTCACTCTCATGGAGCGATTATATAACAGATGAAGAATTACAGGCTTATCGTCGAAAGGCCTACATGGCTTTTCAGATTACCCGGATGGTTTATCATCCAGTTGCTTTTTTGAAAACATTCGTTAATGTTTTAAGAGATGTTGAAACAACAAAGACAGAAAGAACATTACGGCAGTATCTAAAAAGATTTAATATTAAAGCAAAAAAATATATAAATAATTGATAAAGCTCAACCTGAAGCTGATCAAATCTTAAATCCCTATCCTTAGTATGTTTCAATAAAAATAAAGGCTTTTCTGGAAAATGAATCAAAAGAGCTTATGGGAAATCATTGTTAAAGGCTTTTGCTTCAGCTTTAAAGGACCTCGTGACGATTAAGAGAAGATAGTCCAGAACTGAGAATTTAATGAAACTCAGTTGACATTGTATAGCAATAGGCTTAAAGAAAATCCTGAAAGGGTTTCGCAAAATGAAAATTTTACACGACTGTTGAAAAGGACAAGATGGAGCGTGGCAAGTGAAAAAGGCTGAACCATGGGAATTATTTAATGATGTCTCAAAAGGTTATAGCGGTCTTTATGATCAATTAACAGAAAATATCAAGAAGTATTTTATTTTGAACATATTGGATAGTGATTGCATAAATAGAATGCTTGATGTTGGAAATGGAGGGATAAATCCAGAGGACATATTAAGTGAAGATATTGCAAATAAATTAGACTTGTTTGTTGGCAATGATTTGAGTTTTGATATGTTGACACGGACCAGGAGAAGTACTGGTGTTAGTGTTAACAGTGACGCGTTGACTCTACCATTTAAAAAAAAATCATTTGATACCATCCTGGTCATGTCCTTTATTCATCATATTGGGTTTAAGAGTGAGGAAAAAAATTTACATCACCGATTGAGGATGTTTTTAGAAAATTTGGCCCCCTTATTAAAAGAAGAAGGTTGTATTTATATTATAGAATCAACCCTGCCGCGTTTTTTTGAGAGATTAGAAAGATATTTGTATTTGCCACTTTATACAAAAGTATTAAGAAAGAAATTTACACCGACTTTTATGTTTTCTTCTGGTGATTTGCAGAATATTCTTAACGAGTATTTTGATAATGAAATTTTAGAGTATAAATGGATTTACGAACTGTTTGATAGTAAATGGGAAATGATGGCCCCTACATTGTTTTTCAAATGGCTTAAACTACCGGTCGTTTTTTCTCCATACAAAATGCTGTTTTGCAAATGTCGGCCGAAAAAAAGCAGGCGTATTTATGAGGACTGAGGAGAAAAAATTAAATGTGGCGTTGGTAAGAGGTCCTATTGTCTTTGCTTCTGGATCTGTCAACAACGAGGCAACACCTGCGATTGGGTACGCTTATATTTCTGGATACCTTCGTTCAAAAGGTTACGATACGATTATTGTAGATTCAATAGGAGAAGGTTTGAATGTTATCTGGCCATTTAAAAAGTATCCAGGATTTTACTGTCAAGGCCTTCCATTTGATGCCGTTATAGCCCGTATACCTAAGGATACCGATGTCATTGGTTTTTCAGGAATGTTTTCCGGAGAATGGCCTGTTCTGAGAGATTTAATTGTTGAAATTAAGAAGCACTTTCCTCATGCCCTGTTCGTTATAGGAGGAGAACATGTATCGGCCTTGCCAGAATACTGCTTACGTGACTGTCTCGCATTAGACTGTTGTATTATTGGTGAAGGAGAGCATACCTTTTATAGTTTCTTGGAATCCTATAGGGAAACCGGCAAGATTCAAGATACTGATGGAATTGCATATATCGATGACAAAGACAATTTTGTTCAGTGTTGCATGAAACCTCCGAGAATCAGCAATATTGATGAAATTCCTTGGCCGCATTGGCCTGAAGGGTATCTTGAAAAGTTCTGGACGGCTGAAAAATCTTTTGGGATTTCTTCCAAACGTGATATGCCTTTTATGTTTTCACGAGGATGTCCTTATCAATGTACCTTCTGTTCTAATCCGGTTATGTGGACAAAGCGCTATAGAGTCAGGGATATTGATGATATCATTAAGGAAGTTAGGTACTATATAGATCGCTACAATATTACAAGTATCCAACTTTACGATTTAACTGCTATTGTTAGGAAAGATTGGATCATTCAATTCTGTAAAAGAGTTCTTAGCGAAGGTATAAAATTAAATTGGACTTTTCCTAGTGGAACGCGCAGTGAGGCATTGAATAAAGAAACGCTTAAGCTATTAAAGAAAATTGGCTGTAATTATCTGGTCTATGCACCCGAGAGTGGGTCTCCAAATACGTTGAAACTCATCAAGAAGCGTATCAAACTCAATAGGATTAGTGATTCGGTACTTGAAGGGAAGAGGCAGGGGTTAACAATTCGTACAAATCTTATTATTGGCTTTCCGGGAGAATCTTGGATGGATGTCTTTAAAACCCTCGTATATGGTCTCAAATTGTCAATCAAGGGGGTTGATGAGGTCCCTATATTTATATTTTCTCCTTATCCGGGTACAGAAATTTCTCAGGATTTAATTGACAAGGGAAGAATCGCATTAAATGATAATTATTTTTTTAGCCTTACTTCTCTGAATGGCAATTACTTCTCAACCAAGGTGGTCTCTTATAATCTGAAAACGAATGCAAGGTTGTTAGGTATATGCCGTTTCATTTTTAACCTGGCAAATTATGCTATTGGATACTCTTTGCATCCTAATAGGATGTTGCGTACTTTTCGAAATCTCTCTTCAAATGAAGCTGCAACAGTATTCGAACATAGATTGAAAGATATGCTCAGAAGAAAAAGCTTTGGTAAAGGGGAATAACGTAGGATAAACTGCTTTTATAGCGTCTGTCTTATACCGTGGAATAAGATGGGTATTTCCACCTTTTATCATAAAACAGGCATGTGTTAACAAAAAAAAATTAATGGATAACTTATGATGGATTATTGTAATCTCCATCGGAAGCAATCTTGTTTGCATTCTGACAAACGGGCCTGGTTCAATGAGAAAAGAGCAAATTTCTTTTGGTGAAGTTGCTTTCTCAAGTTTTATTCCACTTCCAAAGCCTGAACTCTGTGGCCAACTTGTAAAAAAAAGGAAGATTTAATACAGATTAGACATCTTTAATCTCCATAGATGATCTTTCCAAAATAGTTTCGTGGTCAGAGTATCTTCCATCAGAAAATAAGGCACCTAAAAAGGAAGGCATTTCTTAAATTTTATTTAATAAAACTGATTTATCACCCATTGAAAAGTTTATGATAGATTGTCAATATAATTCGTAAAACACATGAATTAAAGACTGAGAGATCTGTGATAGCCTTTATTAATAGGTTTGAGTAACTGTTAAACCTTGTCATTTTCAAATAACCGGGAAATTAGATATGGCAGACACTGAAAGTAAGAATTTTATTTTTTTTATCAAAAGCAATCCTCAGGTTCTAATATTACTATTTGTAATTGTATTTGGGACCGGTATCTTGACATCATACTCCTTTTCAGCGGTTTCAAATCCACGGATATTCGAGCAAGAGAGAATAGCTCAAAATCTTCTTAATAATGAAGGGTTCGTAAATCATTATAACGGTATAGAAAATTATTCTTTTGTTAGTGCGCCGTCGGTATATCTTTTTTATTTTGTTCATAAACTTTTTGGCGTTTCCATAGTACCGATAATCCTTTTCCAGTATACCTGTTCATTTTTGCTTGGATTGATTTTGATCTTCTATATTTGGAAATATCTGACAGATTATACTTTTGTAGCGGTTATTGTAGGGATAGCGGCTGTGATGAACCCTGTTTTAGTTTATTATCATAGTGTGAATATCCACAACCTGCCTGTTCTGGCGGTAATGGCAATTTCTTTTCTCTGTTTTGTTTACGACTTGTTCAAAAACTATGAAGATATGTCCTGGAGAAAGATATCTCTGTATGGTTTTCTTATGGGATTTGCAGCTCTGGAACGGCCGACGCTACTTTTATTTTTTTGTATGTCAGCAGTTTGTTTACTATTTGTCAATCGTTGCAGATTAAAACGTGTTATACAGGTTGTAGTTATTATCTTAATCTGCGCATTCTTGTCAGTTTCAATATGGTTTATAAGAAATCATATGGTTTTTGAAGGGAAACATACATTTCACCTCCAGTCATGTTCGTGGTTCCTTTTTTACAGAGGCAATAACCTGTCATCTTTAGGGACAGAGTATCATAATCTTAATAGAGAGACTTACCAGAACACTCTGACTGAAGAAGAAAGGAAAAGAATCAGCTCTGGAGATGAGTTCTTTGCAAACGAACAATACAAAAGGCTTTCAATCAGGGACATAAAAAAAGATCCCTGTAGGATACTGCGGTTATATTTTAATAAAATGTTTTATTTTTTCTGGTTTTCTCCTACTTCAGGGATTGAATATCCGGCAGGTTTTTTGAAAATGGCGAAAATTTATTATTTAATCTTTTATTCCCTCTTTATTTATGGGGTTTATTATTATATTAAAAATAAAAAAGATAACATATTCCTTTTTCTTTCTTTTGGATTCATAATTTGTCTGGCGATGGCACAATCCGTCTTTTATGTACAGCTAAGACACCGCATTCCGATTGAACCTGTAATGTATGTATTTGCATTTTTGCCGATAGGGGAAAAACTTGCCGGATATTTTAACTCTAGAATGTCATAAAGCTTTCCATGAAAAAGTGGCCTGATGGTTGTGTGCTGTCTCAAAGACAGCCAATCAAACCGATTTAGGATTTACCTGCTTCTTGATCATTCTCAAGCTGAGTTAAGGCAAATATAATGACAACTTGATTTCATTGGTTGATATTACTTTCGAGAAGCAGTTCGTGCAGAAGTTTAATGTTCATTAATAGGTCGAAATTATGAAAGAGAAAGGTTGTTTTAGTGCTAAAAACGAACAGAAAACAGATGACTTGCTCGACATCTGTGTGGTGATTCCTGTTCAGAATAAAGAGAAATATCTGTCGGAGATATTCCGTTGTGTTGATAACCAGTCATTACTACCGAGAGAAATGGTGATAGTTGATTCTAGTTCAAACGATAAGATATCAAACCTTATAAATGAGTGGAATGGTGCAGTCCCTATAAAGCATTTTAAGATTGATTCTGCTTATCCTGGTGATGCAAGAAATATTGGAGTAGAGAAGACAAAGTGTGAATGGATTGCCTTTTTGGACTCAACAACAGTGCCTGAACATGACTGGTTGGAAAGATGTGTAGAGATGGCAATTGAGAAGAAAGCAGATTATGTTGGCGGTCTTGCCATTTTTGAAGCGGATACTTACTTTAAAAAGCTATTAAGGGCTACGACATATGGTTGCAGCCCTTATGGTACATTGCCTGGATCAATAATGAAAAAGGAAGTTTTTGAAAAATCAGGAGGTTTTATCCCAAGTATTCGCTCTTCAGAGGACATTGAATGGATTGAGAGGATAAAGGCTTTGGGGGTTAAAGCGGATACTGTAAAATATCCGGTTACAAAATATTATGGATTGCCAGGTAATTTATGGTCAGCAATAAAGAAATATTATAAGTTTGCCATGGCAACTGCTCAAACTGAAGTTTTAAAAGGTCAAAAAAAATTATATATGTCAGCTTTGTTAATGTTACTCACTATACTGACTTATAAGTGGAATCTATATGTTGCAGGATGGGATAAAAATAGTATTTTGTTTATTCCACACATTACCAAGATATATCTGGTTTTATTGGTAATTTTGTATATTGTTTTTAAGGGATTTTTACGACCTTGGAATCGTAAAATCAAGCTTGGAGTTTTTGAGAAGGTATATCTTTTAGTTATAGTTGTCTTAATTACAGGACTGATCTATAATTGGAACTTGATTTTTGCACGTTTTAATATAGAAAGTGTTTTCTATATACCGCATATAACCAAGATATACGTTACTTTACTGCTTCTGCTGTCTATTGTTTTCAGGGGTATAATTCGTCCTTTAAGGCGAAATGTTAAGTGGTCATTTATATTTCCGTTTGAATGGATTTTAATTGGCCTGATAGGGGTCACATTGGATATAGTAAAAGCTCCTGGCTATATTTGGGGTGGAATGCTGGGGCTTATGGGTAAAACAATTAATAAAACAACATAAGGTAAGAATTGTTTGTAGTTAATTAAGAATTGTTTCCTCTGGAGCGGTTTTTGATGGAGAAAACTATTTCATAGAGACTTATTCCTGCTATAGTAAGTATACCAAGAAAAATCGGAGGTCTAAATCGAATATGTCCTACATATAAAAGATGCATGGTGGTTCCCATTATGACTAGGGCAAGCAGTGGTAATATATTTACTTGAAAGTTGTATCTCTTTTTTCTGAAAAAATGAATAAAGAAAAAAATAATACTTACTA
>Ga0187827_10006321_pt1 | contig 13584 bp, 11 predicted proteins | sample ETNtaG_39_FD_167969 | JGI IMG/M metagenome (GOLD analysis project Ga0187827, IMG submission 167969) | Marine microbial and viral communities from oxygen minimum zone, Eastern Pacific Ocean - ETNP2014_SV_150_PacBio MetaG (Illumina Assembly) | ecosystem: Environmental > Aquatic > Marine > Hypoxic... | reverse complement strand
TACTGCCAAAATACTGCGTTAACTTCCCAAATCCGTCCACCACTTTTTGATCCAGCCAATTATAATCCGCATCTGCTGATTTATCTGAAATTTTCAATGTAAGCCAGCCCCAGCCATCTATAAATTTCTGATCATATAGATCCCAGTCAATTTTTGAACAAAGCCAGGAAATTGCTAAAAATGGTTTGTAGAGAAACAGGTTATAGATCTCATCTATATAAAATTTATTAAATGAGATATCGTACAGTTTCAGTTTATTAAGCATGGAAGCCACCTTTCCAGCATCAATTTTTCGCTGCAGATAAAATACAATGGAAAGCAGAATACCAATTGTGGCCACTGCGAGTGAAATATACATGGCAGAATAATGCGCATGGTGAATTCCATCTTCAACGGCATGCATATCGAGACCTGCTACATTAGTAGGCATGGGAACTGCGTGGGTAAACCATCCATGGCTATCAATTGGATTCAATGTATTAGGCAAGGTAAATACAAAGGCTAAACTCAAGCCTGCTAAAAGCATGAGGGGAAAGGTCATATTTAAAGGCGATTCATGAATATTGTTATGTATTTTTTCATTAGCCGATTCACCAAAAAATGTCATAAATATTAAACGAAACATGTAAAAAGCTGTAATAACAGCAGCACCAAAACCGGCAATAGGTAAAAACAGAGTCCAGCCATGATGGAGATGATAATAGGATAATGTGCCAGCAAGGATTGCATCTTTAGATAGAAAACCTGAGAAAAATGGTACACCTGAAATTGCCAGGGTTGCAATGAGCATTGCCCAGTACGTTATGGGCATTTTATCTTTCAGTCCGCCCATATTACGCATATCCTGGGCATCTGTAGTATGATCATTAAGTTCATGCAGCGAGTGATGCATGGCATGTATTACAGACCCACTACAGAGAAAGAGGCATGCCTTAAACATGGCATGAGTTGTGAGATGGAAAAATCCTGCCTGATAAGCACCTACACCTAATGCCATAATCATGTACCCAAGCTGACTAACCGTAGAATATGCCAAAACGCGTTTAATGTCATTTTGTGTAATCGCTATTATCGCAGCCATCAGGGCCGTTATTCCACCTACTACTGCGATAAACTCCAGAGCTTCGGGTGTAAGAATAGGAAAAATCCTAACAATCATATACACACCGGCAGCTACCATGGTAGCTGCATGTATAAGAGCACTTACAGGCGTGGGACCTTCCATGGCATCAGGAAGCCAGATATGCAGTGGAAACTGAGCCGATTTTCCAACTGCGCCCATAAATACAAGAATGCCGGCTATAGTAAGCATATTCATTTGACCTGCAAAGGCTCCGCCTTTTACGCCTTCAACCAATCCTTCTATTTGAAATGTTCCAATGGTAAAGAAAAGTATCATAATACCAATAAACATGCCAATATCGCCTACACGATTTGTGAGAAATGCTTTTTTGCACGCATTGGCAGCACTATCTTTTTCAAACCAGAATCCAATTAGCAGATATGAACTGAGCCCTACCAGCTCCCAAAAAATGTACATCATTACCAGGCTATCAGCCAGGATAATACCATTCATAGAGAATGTAAAAATGCCCAGATATGCAAAATACCGCGAGTATCTAGGATCTCCTTTCATATATGCTACAGAATACAAATGAACAAGGAATGAGATTAAAGCCACAACCAACAGCATGATAGCCGCAACATTATTAATTAAAAACCCCAGATTTACAGTAAATGCTCCTGTAGTAAACCATTGAACAGATGTTTCCACAATTGAGCCATTATGATGTCCAAATATTTTGCCAAAAAATATAATAGCGATAATCAGCATTGACCCTATAAGGATAAGGGATACCCAGTGTGCTGACCGCCCAAATCTTTTTCCAAAAAATATAAGGATTAGAAATGATGCTAACGGTAGAAATAAATTAAGCAGTGCAAGTAGTGTTAGATTATTTTCCATATTATCCTTTTAAGATATCAGCATCACTCACATCCACTGAGTCGATATTTTTAAATAAATTAATAATAATAGCAAGCGCAACTGCAGCCTCAGCTGCTGCCAAAACAATTACAAAAATAGCAAAAACATGCCCATCTAAAGTATTTAAGCCACCAAATCTATTGAAGGCAATAAAATTAATATTGGCAGAATTTAAAATCAATTCAATCCCCATCAGGATTGCAACTGCATTTTTACGTGTTATTACGCCGTAAATGCCCATAGAAAATAGTATTGCTGCAATAACTAAATATGACTGCAGAGAATCCATTACGGTTTCCTTGATAGCAAAGCAGCACCCATGAGTGCGGCCAATAATAATATGGATACAATCTCAAACGGTAGAAGGTACTCATTCAACAATAGTTTGCCAATTGCATTAACCGTGGACTCCCTAACCTGCGATGTATCTGTTTTCCAATTTGTATTAAAAATAATACCTATCTGCATAATAAAGATAGCAGAGGCCCCTAAACCACCGATAAACTGGTTTGCACTGCTGGAGGCTACACTGGGTGTATCAATCCGGCTGGTTAGCATTACACCAAAAATGATCAATACCAGTATACCTCCTACATAAATTACTATCTGTGTGGCAGCGATAAAATCAGCATAGAGAAATATATATAAACCCGCTGTGCTAAAGAGAGTGAATAGAAGTGAGACAGCAGAGTGAATCAGGTTTGGCGAGAAGACTACCCAGAAAGCAGACGCAACAACAACTGCAGCTATCATTAGGAAGAAATTTTCACCCATCAGCTACCTGCTTCCAAATTATTCAATACATTTTCTACAGATTCATCTATCTTTCCCGACTCTGATAATCCAGATTTTATATCTGCAATAACCTCAGATCTTGTTTTACCGGAACGCTTGCCAGCTGTATATATTTTTTTCGCCATTCCTCTGGCCATTTTATCTTCTATGCCATTAAGATCGACAATTTCAAACAATGGCAAATCAGTTTGAGTTCCTACTGTGGGAGCTTCAATCGGCATTTCACTTACTTCAGATGAAGAAGATATATCTGCTGTTGCATCATCCTTAGTGAAAGAATTTAAAAGTTCTGTAATCACATCATCTATTAGACTAGCCTCAATTAAAGCTTTACGTACTGCCTCCACTTTGTTTTCACCACTTCTCTTCGCAGCAGTAAAAGCTTTCTTGGCAGTTCCACGGGTCATCTTATCTTCAATAGAGTTTAAATCCTTAATATCCATTTCTTTAGTATCAGGTGAAATTGGCTCTTCAATGGGTTTAGCAGTAATGTCAGAAGTTGTATCTTTTATATTATCTTCTTGGGTAGATTTTTCAGCAGGTATAAGTCCATCTAATATTTTCTGGATCTCTTCTGTCATCTTACCCGCATCACTTAGTGCCTGAGCTACATAAGCAAGGATAGCAACTGCGTCTTTGCCGGCTCTCTTGGATGAGGTGAATGCTTTCTTTGAAATTCCCCGGCACATCTTATCTGCAATATCATTAAAAGATTGTATACTAAGTTCACCTGAATCCGTCTTTTCAGCCACTTGTAATGGCTTTTTAGTTGTTTCTGTTTTAACCGGCACATCTGCAGGAGTAATTATTTTTACCACACCATTTAATTCAATGCCTTCCTGATTATGGCTTTGCTTAGCATCTCTTTGTTCCAGCCATTTCTCACCTCCTGCATCATGAATCATTTCATCTGTTGTATCTGCAAATTCAAATATCATTCCATCTCTTTTATACTGACTAAATTCATAATCAATTTCGTGTTTTGTACCATTGGGACCTCCAACCATATAAATACATTCTTCAGGACAAGGATAGACGCAAAGATTGCAGTACATACACTCAGACATATCAATGGTAAAGCGACTGACAATCATTTTTTTCTGCGTATCATTTGATGTCATACCACAGTCATACTCACTATCCTTAGGAGGCTTTATTGAATCAATCTTAATACAGTCGACAGGACATGCTCTTTCACATTGCATACACGCAATGCAATCATCTATATCTACATGAAGACGAGATCGTATGAGATTATAATCTGAATGTTTAAAACCTATATTCCGTTCAGGAACCGGCCACTTTTCATGGGGATACTGAAGAGTTGCCACCAATTTCTTTTTATTATTAAAATGATCTAAAGTGAGTTTCATACCAGTAAGAAATGACTTCACACCATATACAATATTGTTAAAATATTTAGCCATTTATATTATAAGCTCCCATAAACTAACCAAAAAAAGGTTTGCTAAAGCAAATGGTATAAAAACTTTCCAACATAGATACATCAATTGATCAACCCGTAAACGAGGAAAGGTCCACCGGAACCACATCATAACAAATATTAACATAATCGCTTTAAAGAAAATCCAGAAGAAACCCATGACAGGCCCATCCAATAAGTCCCAGGATGCGGGAAAGATATTAAATAAATGTAGCGGCGACAACCAACCACCAAGAAAAACGATTGACGCTACAATGCAGACTATGAGGATATTCGCATATTCACTTAAAAAGAAAAGTGCCCAGCGGAACCCTGAATATTCGGTCATCCATCCTGCAACCAATTCTGACTCTGCTTCTGGTATATCAAATGGAGTACGATTTGTTTCTGCTACCACTGATATAAAATATATAAAAAATGCCATGAATGTAAATGGACTATGGAGAATAAACCACCTATGATTTTCTTGCCATTGTACAATATCACCTAAATGCAGACTGCCAGTAACCAGGACCACTAATAGTAACGATAAGCCAATAGGTATTTCATAACTGATAATCTGGGCAGCTGCACGCATAGAACCATAAAGTGACCATTTATTATTAGATGACCAGCCAGCAAGTATAATTCCAATTACACCTATCGAACTCATAGCAACTATATAGAAAAGGCCTATATTAAAATCTGATATAACAAAATTTTGAGAAAATGGGACTCCTATAAATGTTAACAAAGCAGCCGTGAAAATAATAAAGGGAGAGAGAATCATAAGTATCTTGTCTGCATCTTTTGGCAGTATATCTTCTTTTACAAGTAATTTAATGGCATCTGCTAGGGTTTGACCTATTCCACCCCAAAAATTTTTACCGCCCTTGAAACCCAGTATCCCCACTTCCATAGGTCCCAATCTATCCTGCATAAATGCAGATACTTTTCTTTCAAAATAAACAGCAATCAAGGCATTTACAGCCATGACAATAAATATTACTATACCGCCAATAACTATAATGCCAGTGAATAGGAATGGGAACTCAACATATGTTGACCAAAATGTTTTCTGAATTGAATCTACAATAGATGTCATCTGTCAATTTCTCCCAGAACTATATCTAGGCTGCCCAGTATGGCAATTACATCGGAAATCATCCAACCTTCACTGATTTCACTGAGTATTGACAGATTACAGAAAGCAGGAGAGCGCATTTTTACACGGAGTGGAATATTTTTACCATTGCTTATAATATAGAATCCCACATCACCTCTTGCTGATTCGTATCGTCCATATACTTCGCCTATATCAGGGCGAATTTTCTTCGGCATAGCTACATGCACATCACCTGCAGGAAGCTGAGCGCAAGCCTGCCTTATTATTTTTGCAGATTCACGCATTTCAAGTACCCGAACATAATACCGATCCCAACAATCTCCAACAGTACCCATTTCACCTTTCCCAATGGGGACATCAAAATCGAATTTACCATATATTGAATATGGTTCATTTTTCCTCAGGTCAAAGTTTACACCGCTTCCACGAAGACTTGGCCCAGATACACCAAAATTAATCCCAATATCAGCAGGTATTACACCCACATCTGCGGAACGTTCAATAAAAATTTTATTAGTTGTCAGAAGATCATTTAACTCATCAATCTGTGGGTCAAAATAATCCAGAAATTTCAATGTTCTTTCAACAAAAAGAGGCGGCAAGTCGTGGGATACTCCACCTGGCCAGATATAATTGTACAATAAACGTGCGCCACAAAGTGTTTCAAAAAGATCGAGTATGCGCTCCCTGTCTCTTAATGTCCAAGTAAAAGGAGTAATAGCGCCTACGTCAAGACCAAATGCACCAACAGCAATAAGATGGCTAGCGATACGTTGAAGCTCAGCGACAATTACGCGGATATATTCAACCCTTTCAGGAAGCTCAATATCCAAAAGCTTTTCTACTGTAATGGAAAAAGCATGATCCATATGCATAGATGCTAGATAATCACATCTATCGGTAAAAGGTACTATTTGTTCATATGGAAGCTGTTCACAGTGCTTTTCAAAACATCGATGCAGGTAGCCTATTATAGGTTCAATTTTAGATACAATTTCCCCATCAGTATGTATCTTAAGACGTAGAACGCCATGCGTACTGGGATGCTGCGGCCCCATATTGAGGATCATTTCCCCTGTTTCTATAACAGATTTATCTAAAAGTTGATCTTCCATTAATCCCAATATGATTTATCTTTAGGGACAGGTATTCCATGATAATAATCAGGCTCCTTGAAAATTTTTCTAAGCGGATACCCTTCCCAATCATCTGAAAGCAATATTCGCTTAAGATTCGGATGCCCCTCAAATACAATGCCAATCATGTCATAGGCTTCCCGTTCATGCCAATCAGCAGATCGCCATATATTCGCAATTGACGGGATAGGTGTCCCATCCTCTATTTCAATACGAACTTCTAAATAGTGTTGTCTATTTGTCGAATAAAAATTATATGCAACTCCGTACATCTTATTATCCCCCTTATCATAAGATGAAATACACATGAGATAGTTAAATTCAAGATCTGAATCATTAATAAGGATCTGGGCTATTTCAATCCAATTATTAGGACTAACAAAAACAGCCTCTTTACCTTCTTCAATAGAAATTTTACTTTGGGTTTTTGATTCAATATGCTTTTGGATTTTACTAAAAGTCATTTGGCTTGTTTCCTTAAAGGAGTTTCAGTTTTAATTTTTTTCTGAAGTTCAAAAAGTCCCTGTATAAGTGCTTCCGGCCGTGGAGGACATCCAGGTACATAGACATCTACAGGCACTACAAGATCTACGCCTTTCAAAACATGATAACCGTACTGCCAATATGGTCCACCGCTGTTTGAACAGCTTCCCATGGAAATAACATATTTTGGATCTGACATTTGCTCATAAAGTCTTTTTACTCTTTCAGCCATTTTAAGCGTCACTGTACCTGCTACAATCATAACATCAGATTGCCGTGGCGTCGCCCGGGGTATCATTCCAAATCTATCTAGATCATGCCTTGGTCCAGCAGCAGCCATCATTTCAATTGCACAACAGGCCAGACCAAACTGAAAGTACCATAGTGAATTTGCACGGGACCAGTTAATAAGGTTATCCAGCTTTTCTACAACGATATTATCCTGGTTAAATTGTCCTAATAATGTGGGATCCATCAGTTATTCTCCTTTACCTTGCAAATTAGAATATCGTCCCTTCCCATAACGAACATTCATTTTTACCCAGTCCAAATCACCTTTGACCCATACATAAATATATCCAACAAGCAGAATAAGCACAAACAGGAACGCTTCAATAAAAGCCAAGAGCCCGAGCTCATTGTACACCACTGCCCAGGGGAACAGAAATACTATCTCAACATCAAAAATAAGGAAAATCAGGGCTATAACGTAAAAGCGGATATTAAACTTGACCCAGGCTGAACCTTCAGGCAGCTCACCGCATTCATAAGAAGTAAGTTTATCTCCGCCCTTATTACCACGGGGTGATAAAAGATGTTGGAGTACAAGGGGTAATCCAATCAGTGCGGCTGCTAAAACGGTAAATATTATGATGGGTAAATAGTCTTGATACACTAATCACACTCTATAATAGAGATATAAATTTACCCAGCACAAAAATAACCAAACAACTTCTAATCACAGAATATCTTAAGAATTTTCACTTTTGGATTTAGAGGGAATTAGCTAATAATTTTAAACAGATGATTCAATCAATTATTAATCATTTTATAATATCTCTTACTAAACTGCTGCCTCTTTCCTTTGTGAGAATGATTGCGGGGCGATATGTTGCCGGTGAAAAGCAGCCAGATGCCCTGCAAATTGTTGAGGAATTAAATAATAAAGGATATTCTGTCACCATTGACATTTTAGGCGAACATTCAAAAACTTCCGCTACTGCCCAGGCAGTTACAGAGCAGTATATTAATCTCTATAAGTTCATTCAAGTCAAAAACCTTGACTGTAACATTTCTATCAAACCCACTCATTTAGGCCTTGATATGGGAATGAAATGTGCACAGGATAATATACTCTCACTTCTAAATGCCGCAGAAGAAACCAATAATTTTTTACGCATTGACATGGAAAATTCTGCAGTTACGGATGACACAATAGCGCTCTATCACAAATGTAGAGAAAATTATTCAAATGTTGGCACAGTACTCCAGGCATATCTGTACCGTTCTGAAAATGACCTGAAAATACTTAGTCAGGACAGCAATTTCAATTTCCGTTTATGTAAAGGGATTTACAGGGAAAATGCAGATATAGCCATTCAGGACAGGCATAAAATTAATGCTAATTTTATTACTTTACTACGCTTAGCCTTTGAAAATAATATCTATATTGCCATTGCCACTCACGATTTATACCTGCTTGAAACAGCCTATGAGCTTATTGCTACGCTTAATATACCCTCAGACCAATTCGAGTTCCAGGTTTTATATGGTGTGCCCATGTCTGGTTGGCTGCAAAAGCATCTTCAAAACGGCTATAAAGTCCGTGTATATGTGCCATTTGGTAATGACTGGTACGATTACTCACTGCGGAGATTAAAAGAAAACCCAAATATAGCCAGGTATGTATTAAAGAATATGATTCGAAGATAAGTCTTTGACATTGAAAAGGGGTCCTGAAATCTCAAGACCCCTCTTCGGAGAAAAACAATCAACTATGTTAAGTTCATTGTTTTGGGCTAATTTCTTAGTGGTTTACCCCTTTTAAGCATATATTCAATGCGGTCAATCGATTTTTGTTCCCCGCAAAGACTAATAAATGCTTCCCTCTCTATATCTAAAAGATATTGTTCATCCACTGCAGAGAACGGACCGCCTTTTTCACCGCCTGTTAAAACATTGCCCAGCCTCCGTCCAATCAGGGCATCATGTTCACTGATTTTACCAGATTTTACAAATCCTTTCAAAGTGCCTTCAAGCACCAACCGTCCACTTTTACCGGGCAGCTTGAAAGACTCTACTTCAGGGACTGTATAATCATCAGCCATGTCTAAAACTGCATTTTTAGCTTCCGAGAGGATATGATCGCGGTTTACTACAATGTGGTCATCTTTCTGCAGATAGCCGATTGCCTGGGCTTCCTTGGCAGATGTTGCCACCTTGGCAAAACCGATTGTCTCAAACGCTTTCTGGATTATCGGGAATGCGCCAGGCATTGCTGATTTAATCTTTTTACTCAGATTGGATATCATCCGCAGATTACCTCCGGCACCTGGTATAAGGCCTACGCCAACTTCAACAAGACCAATATAACTCTCTCCAGCAGCCACAATACGATCACAGGCTCCTATTGTTTCAAAACCACCGCCAAGAACCAATCCTGCTGGGGCAGCAACCACAGGAAATGGCGCAAACCTGAGACTCTGGAGTATATTCTGCATGGTTCTCACTGTACGGTCCAGTTCATCCCAGTCCTTTCGATAGGCGGGGTTGAGAATCATATTTAGGTTGGCTCCAGCACAGAAATTCGTGCTATCTGCTGATACAACGAGGCCTTTATATCCATTCTCTTTTACCCAGATCTGCGCTTTAAAGAGTGTTTGTAAAATTGATCCATCAATTGGGTTTAGTTCCGCCTGAAGCACAGAGTGAAAATTGACACCAGCTACCCCGTCACCCAAATCAATTATTGATGCAGACCAGTGATCTTCAATCAAGCTTCCATTATACTTGAAATTTGCAAATTTCAGCTCTTTTTTAGATATAGGTATGGGCAGGTAGTCTTCTTTATTAACATCCCAATAGCAGTTAAAGCCCTCCATGCGCTTATAAAATGTGTCATCTCCTTTCTCCATCATTTTGGATACCCATGCAGGAAGATTTCTACTTTCTGTCTTCATCCGGGCAACTGATTGCCTTACCCCAATTGCATCCCATACTTCAAAGGGACCAAGACTCCAGCCAAATCCCCAGCGCATGGCTCTGTCAATATTTACGATATCATCTGCAATTTCACCCACACGATGTGCTGAATATAATAATGCTTTAGCTGTCACTTCCCAGATAAACTGTCCAGCTGTATCGTCAGAATTAACCAGCGCCTTAATCTTATCGGCCACCTGAGTGTTTTCTTTGGCCAAACCAATACCAGGATAGCGATTTTTAGTCTGGGGTGTATATTCAAGGGTATCCAGGGAGATTGAATGAATCACACCTTTATCAATTTTCTTATAAAATCCCTGCTTCGCCTTCTGACCGAGCCAGCCATTATCAACCATTTTCTGCAGATAATCGGGAATTTTGAATATTTCTTTTTCTGGATCATCAAGACATTTTTCATAAGCTGTATTTGCTACAAAACACATGGTATCCAGGCCAACAATATCTGAAGTTCGGAATGTTGCCGATTTAGGACGGCCAATAAGCGTACCTGTAAGGGCATCTACGTCTTCAATGCTAAGATTTTTTTTTCGCGCCTCATCCAGAGTAACCATCATTCCATATACGCCTATGCGATTGGCAATAAAATTGGGAGTATCTTTTGCATAGACAACACCTTTCCCAAGGGATTCTTCCAGAAATTCAGCCATTGGCGGTATAATTTTCGTATCTGTTTTTTCTGAAGAAATAATCTCCACCAACCTCATATATCTTGGTGGATTAAAAAAATGTGTAATAAAAAATCGTTTCGCCATATCATCATCCATTTTCGATATGAGCTCAGCAGCTGAGATGCCAGAGGTATTTGATGTAATAATGGCATCCTTTTTCAAATGAGGCTGAATTTTACTGTATAAATCCTGTTTCCAATTCAGGCGCTCAGCGATAACCTCAATAATCCAGTCACATTCTGAAATCTGTTCAATATGTTCATCATAATTCAGCGCTGTGATCATTTCAACGGTCTTAGGATTATAATAGGCACTGGGTTTCAGTTTAGCACTGGCTGCAACGCCCTTTTCTGCCACTTCCTGGCTAATATCAAACCCAAGCACCGGAATTTTGGCATTCGTTAAATGAGCTGCGATCTGGGCGCCCATGACACCTGTCCCAAGTACGGCTACTTTTTTTATTTTTAGTGATTCACTCATTTGCATTATCCTTTAATATATTTTTTCAATCACCGTGGCAATGCCCTGCCCACTTCCAATGCACATGGTTGCTAGTCCCAAGCTTGTATTTTTCTGATCCATTACATTCATAAGCGTTACAAGCAAACGCACACCGGAACAGCCCAGTGGATGCCCAAGGGCAATAGCACCCCCGTTCAGGTTAATTTTGTCTATATCCCAATTGCCTTTACGGATGACATAAAGGGATTGAGCTGCAAAGGCTTCATTTAATTCTATGGTTTCGATATCATCCATTTTAAGACCTGCCTTTTTCAACGCTTTTTCTGTTGCTGGAAGAGGGCCTGATCCCATGCGGGTCCAGTCAACACCAGCCACTGCCCGTGAACGTATCTTGAATTTTGGCGTGATACCCAGTTCTTTTGCTTTATCTCCGCCCATTACAATGGCAGCTGCAGCACCTACAGAGATTGGGCTTGATGTAGCGGCTGTTATACTACCATCCGCATCAAAAGCAGGTTCAAGGGATTTTATCTTATTAACATTAGGGGTCCTAGGCCCTTCATCTTGGCTCACAATATTACCATTAATTCCCACAGGAATGATTTCATTATCAAAATTACCTGCTTCAATAGCAGCCAATGCCTTTTTATGGGAGCTAACGGCAAATGTCTCCTGATCTTCCCGTGAAATATCTAAATCTTTTGCCAATATTTCAGCTGTATCGCCCATTCCTATATATAATTCCTTTTCGTACAACTCGGGATGGAAGCTGGGATTAAATCCGCCCATTGGTACACCAAACATGTCCTCCACCCCGGCGGCTATACCAGCATCAATATCTCCTGCCAGAATAGCCTGACTCAGTTGATGCACAGAATCCATTGATGACCCGCAGAAGCGGTTTACAACCTTGCCTCCAGTTTCAACAGGCAGATCAGAAAGTATAGATACTGCTCTGGCCATAAGCATTCCCTGTGGCCCTTCAGGAAACGCACAGCCAACCACTACATCTTCTATTGACCAAGGCGGTATATTTGCATTTCTTGCCATTACCCCTTTTATAACCATGGCAGACAAATCATCTGATCTAACTCCCACCATATCACCATTCTTAAGGCCAATGGGACTACGTCCTCCATCTATGATATATGACTCTGTTGACATGTAATTTTCTCCTTATTTCTCAGTCAAGATAATATTTTTTATGATCATACAGAGTATTGGCAATACGTTGTTGGCTTTCAATACGTTTTGGTATATATGCCGTTTTTGCATACCAATCATTAACCAGGTTTAATTTCTCTGTAAGCGTATCGCCTGTAAATAGTGCATTTATAATATCCATTCCTTTTACATGGCACTGCTGAAACTGATCTGCGATTGACAGTTTGAGCACATCAAAAGTATGCCCTTTATGATCTCCTGCCTCAATCTGGACATAACGTTTAAAACCTGTATCCATAATTGCCAGGGCAATAACCATGTTCGCAATGGGTTCGATGACCCACTGTTCATTCTTCAAATCCTGACCATACTTTAAAATAGCCTCATGCACGCAGAACAAAAGAAATGAACGGGAAAATTCAACGGCTTTTGACTCAGGAACAAGTTCCGTTTCACATGTTAGAGTTAGCTCCGGCAACCAGTTTTCGGTCCGTTGCGCAATCATATCCCGAATGGGGATTTCTTCTAAAATAGCTTTCTTTAAAAGGGTTCCGCCAACTATGAGGCGGTTAATTTCATTGGTTCCTTCAAATATGCGGTTAATGCGCTCATCGCGGTATGTACAGGCCATTGGATATTCCTCAATAAATCCGGCACCACCATATATCTGCAGCCCTTCATCCACAATATAGGCAAGGGTTTCCGATCCTACCACCTTTGAAATAGATGCTTCAATTCCATGGTCTTCAATCACTTTCTGTACAATTTCAAAATAATTCTCAGATGTCTTATCAACAGGGCTTAAGGCATGGTCAATAGACCCGGTGATCATATAATTAATACTATCGGATTCCCAGCTGCGGGTAACCATATTTGCAAATTTCCTGCGGAGCATAGCAAATTCTTTTACTGAACGGTTAAATTGCTGCCGTTCTTCAGCATACTCCAGAGCGGCATCAATAACATACTTTGACCCGGCACCAGTTGTAACACCCAGTTTATAGCGACCTACATAGAGAACATTGAATGCAATGGATGGCCCATCACCCACCTTTCCTAAAACGTTTGCAACAGGCACTTTGCAATCTTCAAAGAAAAACGTCACTGTAGAAGAACCT
>Ga0187827_10006318_pt1 | contig 13587 bp, 6 predicted proteins | sample ETNtaG_39_FD_167969 | JGI IMG/M metagenome (GOLD analysis project Ga0187827, IMG submission 167969) | Marine microbial and viral communities from oxygen minimum zone, Eastern Pacific Ocean - ETNP2014_SV_150_PacBio MetaG (Illumina Assembly) | ecosystem: Environmental > Aquatic > Marine > Hypoxic... | reverse complement strand
TGCCCGACGGCAGTAAGCGCTGCTTCACGCGTGGTTCATTTATTGAAGCGGACGAAGCCCTGATCATGGACCTCTATGAGAAGGAGATGGCCCGCATCAAGAAGACCCTCTACAAGGCCTACTACAACGTATCCCCCTGGGCAGCCAAGATGTTCCCCAATATCGCTGAGCCCGGTGAACCGGGGACCATGCGTTTTGAAACAACTCGCTTCTCGTACGGCTCCGGCTCTCAAGCACCTCCGGGCAAAAGCAATCCCTGGGTGGATATGAAGCAGAAGGAGAAGACCGAGCTCTTCCGCCAGGGCACGTTTCGCTGTGCGGAGGACTTCTGGGCCTATCAGGAATACGCGGGCACATTGATGCCCTATTGGGACAAGGAGGTTCTCTACAAATATCGGATCGGTGTCTGCGGAACCTTTCGTGACGGGGATCAGATTATCCCTGGCTATGCGGGTGGCGGTTACGGTGCATGCGACGTGGCCAATGCCGGCGGGGGGCCCTGGAGTTGGGGCCTGTTCCATGAGTGGGGGCACGGCATGTACAACGGCGGCATCCTCTACCCGGGCGGCGCCGAGACCTCCTCAGACGCCTGTCAGATGATGGCCGATCCCTCGGCGGTGCATAAGGCACACCTGCCGCTCATTATGCCACATAAACACATCCTGTATGGACAGTATCCCGCGGGCCTGGCTTATATCACCATTGCGGATGATCCCAACTGGGGCTACGCCATGCCGACGACACTGTTGACTCGCGCCGCCCTGCCGGGGTTGCCGGGAAAGAACTTTACCAGTGAGGAAACTCCCCTCTATGTCATGGCCCGCCTGGGCCAGGAGCGCGGCATCTGGAAGAACGGGATCAAGGGCGTGGGTGACCTGATCGGTCAGATCTATGCGCGTCTGCCGGAGTTCGACTATGAGCTTCAGCATGATCTTCGCAAGAAGTACAACCATCCCCGCTATCACCACCTGGAGGCGATGGATCTGAAGGAACGGCTCTACCGCAGCCCCATGAACTTCGCCCCCGAGCCCTTCGGCGGCAATATGATTCGCCTGATGCCCGACAAGGGCGCGACGAAGATCGCCGTTGATTTTCGCGGCATCTACGATCCCGACACCTACGCCGATTGGCGTGCCTGCCTCGTGGCCGTGAATCGCAGCGGTAAGTGCCGCTACAGCCCGCTCTTCAATATGGGAACCATGGAGATGCCGATCGAGGAGGGGGATGTCCGTTTTTGGCTGACCGTGGCCGGTACGCCCCAGGCCCTGCCCGACTTCAGTGCGGCGAAGAGAGTCAATGAAGAGCCAGTGGCCCTGTATGAAGCAGGCTTCCCCTATAAGTATCCCTATGAGGTCAAGCTGACCGATTGCCGTCCCGGCACCAGGCGCTCTGCGCCGGGTGACTTCCAGAACCTGGGCATGAACTACTACTATGACTGGTCGTTCGTCGTGCCCCATCCGTCAGACTCACCAACCTATGTCGAAATGAAGACGCGGCTGGAAGCGCTCATCAAGAAGACGGAAGACAACGAGAGTGACTTCCTCGCCAAGCTCAAGGCATTTACCTTCGATAAGGAGAACGCCGGACGGGATGAACATGCACGCTCGGATTTGACCTGGCGCCGCATCGTACATCTATGCCAGGAGCAGATGAAGTGGCTGCTTGCCAATGCCGAGGGGAAACGCCACGCCAACGGCGGCGGCTGGGTCGCCAACAACGCCACCGTGGCGCCGACTGCCTATGTGGGGCCTGCCTCGATGGTCCTGGACCACGCCCAGGTCCTGGATCAGGCCATTATCGAAGAGGGCTCGATCGTCTTCGGCAAGGGAACGACTGTCTCGGGGCACGCCCGTGTCAATGCTGGGGCCATCGTCGCCTTCGGGACCTCGCCCACCGGCTATGCCCGAGTCTCGCGGGGCGACCGGGGGGTCGAACCGCCACGCGTCAAACCCAGTGCGGACGGCAAGGGCTACATCCTGGTGCCGCGGAACGAGCCCAAGGTGACCGTGGTTGAGGGTATTGAGAAGCGGCAGCTCTACGATAAAGAGGATCAACCCCTGGAGGCCAACTTCGCCTTCGACCGCCCCGAAACGGTGTTGCTGGAGGATTGGTACAAAGCGCGCGGCGGGAAGGAGAGGAAAGATGGTATCGCCCCGATTGGCTGTGGCGGCCCACACTGGAATCATATGATCTTCCACTCCGGCCGACTCTACGGCGAGCCGGGCTTTGTGGTGGACGGCAAGCGCCGGGCCTTTACCTTCAACGGCGAGAATCAGTACGGAGAGATTGGCTCCGCCGCGGTTGACCTTGGCGAAGCGACCATCGACATGGCTATCAAGTGTGACGGGGGTGCGGCGGACGTACTCTTTGATTTCGGCACGGGCAAAGAGAGCTGCATGGTTCTGCTCGCAGCCGGCGGTTCCGGGAAGCCGGAGCTGGTCGTCAGGAGCAGGCAAGATTCCTTCAGCATTGTGGCAAGCAAGCCTCTGCCCAAGAGCGAGTGGGCTCGGTTGCGGGTCGAGTCCGACGGCACGACCACGGCCCTCTACCTGGATGGAAAGCTGGTCGGGAGTCGCAAGACGGCCTTCCGCCCGGCCCACCTCTTTCCCGGTGGACAGGCACGGCGAAACTTCATTGCGGCGCGCCGCGACGGGACTGACAGCTTCAAAGGCAGCATTGACTTCGTGCGCGTCTATCACGCGGTACTCAAGAAATTCGGGGACGGCCCGCCGGTCCCCAGGCTTTCCTCACGCCGGATCTCAGAAGACCTGGTCCAAGGCCTGGTGGACTACTATGACCCTGAGAAACTCACGGAGGACTCGAACAAGGAGGGGCGTGAGGCATTAGATGCGGATCTCACGGACTTGCAGAATGATGAGGAGGAAGATGATGGGTTCTCTCTGGAGGAAATCGACGCCAAGGAGAAGGTTGCCCAAGAAGCGGCCACGGACCTGCGCCGGGAACTGTGCAAGGCCCCGCGAGAATACTCCGATATGCTGCCGAATATTCTCGCCATCCAGCAGGCCAAGTGGCATACCACGGTCAACTGGGACGGCCGACTGCCGTGGGAGGTGAGCGGAAAGATCAGCCCCCATCTCATGCAGTGGCTGGCGCGAATCAAGCCCGACCAATACCAGGCGCCGCCCCTGGACCCGAAGTACCTCAAGCCCGATCCCAAGACTCAGGCGTTGGTGGAGAAATACGACTACCGGCCACCGAGGCTGAAGGCGGGGACCAGCCTTCCCTCCAAGGCGACCTGGGCCTATGACCCGGTCGCGATCTCCGGAACCTCTATCAAGATGGCGGGAGTGCTGCTGGATCCTTCCCTGAAGGTCGAGTATCGCTTCGAGGCCATCGGCGGCGGACACAGCAGCGAATGGCAGAGAGAGCCCGTCTATGTTGATGAAGGCCTCGTGGCGAACAGAGAATACAGATACCGGCTGCACATGCGGCAAGCCGGCGGGGCAACGCTGCCGGCCTCCGCTGCCAAGAGCTGCAAGACGGATATGGGGACGTTTATCATTGCGAGCCCCCTTATGCCTTACCTGGCCAGTGGCGCGGGAAAATACCACTTCCTCCAATCAACACCACACCACACCTGGAAGCCCCTGAAGGGCCATGCGGCACCGCTCAAGTCAAACAGAGAGTGGCGCACCGCTGGCCGGCGCATCCTCGATGAAACCCCTGAAGGGTTCTTGTGGACTTCGCCCGGCGATGGCGCAACCGCATCGCTTGAGAACGCGCCCTATTGTCTGCCAAGGGTCGATTACCTCTTCCGCTTCGACAAACCTGGGAAGTACTACCTCTACACGATGGGGAATGTCCAGGGCGTAGACTATAAGAAAGGCAATTCCGTCTATGTCGGGCTTGACCTGGTGCCTCTGGGTGACATCAGTTTCAGTGTCGGCGGTGGAACGCCCGTGAATACCTTGCACAGGTATTGGCCCTCGAAGCATTTTGTACTCGACATCAAGAAGAGCGGCGTACGGCGCGTCAGCATCTGGGGTCGTGAAGGCGGCACCATCTTCGGCAAGGTGATCATCACCGCGAAAAGGGATCTCAAGCCAAGCGGCAAGACCATCGGCGAAATGCACGCAATGATCGGTGAGGGCCTGCCCGCGAGCCCTCGCTTCGTCAACGGCGAGCCGGAAACCAAACTCGATTTCTCCGTGGATGAGGAAGAACCGGAAGACGATTCGTCCGACGACCTCAATCTGGATCTATAAGGAGATTCGGATTGCCACGGAAGCAACGACGGACGAAAGGCGGCAGCCTGATGCTGCAACTGCGAATGGTTAATTGAGGTTGGTGTGAGTGATTCAGGCAAAAGCAAATTCCTATCAGTAGCAACATGGAGGACGGGTGATGACAACGACAACAGATGCAAATAAAGAAGGGACTCCATGGCAGGAGGCGCCGGTTCCCATGACTCCCGAGCAGCTCTTCATCTTCGACATTCGTGGCTGGTTGGTCTTGCCTTCGGTGCTCAGCGAGTCCGAAACCGAGGTTATGAGGGCAGAAGCATACGCGGGGGCCAAGGACAATTACTCCGGCGAGCTTCAACGCTTGCTCGACCATCCTGCAATCACGGGCATTTTAACTGAGATTTTATTCAGTGGAGAAAATCCCATCCCCTACACCAACGAGAAGCCGAAGGAATCTCTGCCGGATGACACATACAGGTTTCGATGCGAGAGTTCCGCGATATTTATCCGTGAAGCTGGCTGGAAGAAACATGGCCGGGCAGACGGAGGCCTTCCCCATGTCGGAAACGCGCCGCAGCAGGCCCATGTTCTTCGGTATCATGGCAGTATGAATCCGCGGACAATCCGGATGGATACGGCACTAACCGCTACTATTCAGTCGATAATAGATCCGTTTAGTGAGCTGCAATGTCAGCGCAAAGTCTCCGGCGGGAGTCTGTCCAGCTACGAACCGTTAAAGTAGACTAATAGGGCCAGACCTTGGTTATTGACTTTAGAAAGTAACGGGCTTGGGCTCTGAGCTACGGCAACGATTCAAGAAACCTTGTCCCAATGAGGCTTTTCGAGTTAGGGAATGGTAATCAGCCAGAGTGCTCTTAAATAAATAGGGGATTCTGGCCGACAGACCCTCTAGAAATACTAATTATAAGCCGAGTAAATCGTTTCAGTCACAGGATACTTAAATGTCATTATTCTTAACGCCCACCGAGGAAGTTATACCAACACCGGGTCTTGCCAAGATTAAAGAAGTCCGTGCCTATGTTTCTCGCGCTAATGAATATGGTGCCAGTGATGTTCATGACACTGACAATTCACATTGGATTATGGGTCATACAGACGCAAATGGTGAATGGGATCATAGAACCAGTCACCCACCGATAGCTAACCCAATGTCACGATTTCCAGAATATGCAGGGTCCCGAAAATCCTGGGGTGTGGCAAAAATCCCGACAGTCATCGTTGAAGTAGAAGATGACAATGGGCTTATTGGTATCGGTGTTAGTACTGGTGGAGAAGCAGCAGCTTTCCTCATTGAGAAGCATCTCGCGATGTTTGTTGAGGGGCAGAGTGTTCGTGATCGTACTCATATATGGGATCTGATGTGGCGCGCTTCTATACACTACAGCCGTAAGGGACTTACTGTGCATGCGATCAGTGCAATCGATCTGGCGTTGTGGGATCTTTACGGCAAGTCAGTAAATGAACCAGTTTATAATCTGATGGGCGGTAGAACAAAGCAACGCGTACCAGTTTACGCAACGGGCTCGCGCCCCGACATTGCCAAGGAAATGGGTTTTCACGGAGCAAAAATTCCATTGCCTTATGGACCAAGTGAAGGCCCAAGTGGCATGAAGCGCAATGTTGAATTTGTTAAAAATTGGCGTGAGAAAGTAGGCCCTGATTTTCCCTTGATGCTGGACTGCTATATGGCTCTTGATGTGGAGTATGCGGCAAATCTTGCAAAAAAATTGGACCCCTGCAATTTGACCTGGATGGAAGAGGCATTGATGCCTGACGATTATGTCGGTCATTCCAAATTGGCAAAAAAACTACAGGGGATGGGCTGTAGTGCATATTTCGCAACAGGCGAACATGAGTATACACGGTATGGCTATCAGCAACTTATTGAGACGGGCGTAAATTTGTTGCAACCGGATGTGATGTGGATGGGGGGGCCTACAGAATTTATTAAAATTGCGGCACTTGCAGACGCGCAATCCGTTGCCTTAGTTCCTCATGGGTGCGGTGTTTACGGATATTATATGGCAATGGCCTTTGATAATATTCATCTGGCTGAATTTATGATGATGAGTGAGCAGGCCGATAAAATCGAACCAAATTTTGGCACAATGTTCAAAAATGAACCACTGCCTGTTAACGGGTTTATAGAACTTCCCACGACTCCAGGATTTGGATTGAAGCTTGATCGTGAAGCGCTCAATCTTATTCGACCTTTCGATAATTGTCGTTAATAAGCGCTACTTGATTAGTAAGACAAATGAAACTCAGTTTAACAAGTTGGTCATTTTCGAATCTGAGCCTTGATGAGGTGGGGGAATAGCAAAAATTCTTGGATTCGAGGCTATAGATCTAGGTAACTTCCATAAGTGTTCTCTGGATAAGGCAAAATTACTTACTGATCCAGAAAGTTATGGGGCTGAATTAACGGCTGCATTGCCAGTCGACACTGCTAATCTTTTTCATGTTTTTGGTGATGATGAAGTGGATCGAAATCTTTCATTACCATCAAACCCTCAAAACCTAGCTGACCTGAAATCTGCTTTGATATTTGCAAAAACTATTGGTGCGCCTTCCATGTTCACCTTGCCGGGGATGATAAATTCTGGCCAAAGCCGATCTGAGGCAATGAATATCTCAGCCGAAGCCCTCAAACCAATGGTTGCTGCCGGGCAAGAAGCTGGGGTCGCTGTATTGGTTGAGCCTCATGTCCATAGTTTGCTGGAGTCTCCTGACGTTACACAGGAATTCTTACACGCTGTTCAGGGGCTGAAACTCGTACTGGATCCGTCACATTACACAGCTCTGGGTTATCGCCAGGAAGAAATTGAAGTATTGGCCAGTGAGGCTGGGCATGTCCATTTGCGTCAAGCCAAACAAGGTTACCTGCAAACTAAAATGGAGGCCGGAACAATAAACTTTCCGGGTTTCTTTGGTGCGCTTCGAGACGCCGGATATAATGGGTGGCTCAGCATAGAATTTGAGGATCAAGGCTACATTAATGAACTTGCTGAGGATGTGATTGCTGAGACTGTCAAGATGCGTGATTGTTTTCGAAATTGGTCATCTTTCGATGGATAACCAGGAGGGCAGGCGACGGGATATTCTTCAGCGGTATGACTGCACATGCCGCCGGCCCCAACATGAGTCCGAGGCCACGGCGGGCATTTGCCATGCTCTTCATGCCGACAGGGTCGACAGACAACGGTCACCCCGCTGCACTGCCCTCGGAGTACGCCGAGAGGTTAAAGGTTGGCGACTTGCTCGACAATGACGAGCACTTGCCACTGCTTTATACCGGCGATTGATACGTCAGTTCCCTGCCTCTTTCGGCGCCCATCCTTTAAGAAAGTCTTATAGCCACAGACCGCGTTGGCTCGACGGCTTTATGGAACTGCCCCACTCCCCGGCATCGAGCCCGTCAGTTCGAATCGGTAGCATCCGCAACTGACGTCGAAGGTCTCCCAGTCGACATCACGATCAGCACGAATGGATGAAGCGTTGATGAGGTGGCTCAGTCGTAAGGGAGATCGCACCCTTGCTGAGCTGCACGACGTATCTCTCGACGGCGGACGCCGTCCCTGGCATGTGGCTCAATCGTAAGGGCGATCGCACTCTTGCTGAGCTGCAGGACGTATCTCTCGACGGCGGACGCCGTCCCTGACATGTTGATTATGCGGCAGCGACTAACCGCCTCAGGCTCTTTTCCAAAGAATGCCTCTCCAGATTCTCTGCAAGCTGGAGTGATAGGTAGATAAACGATCCATCTGCCGAATAACCAACTACTGCGAAGGAGTTAATCCAAAGGCGATGCCCATCGAAGACAAAATGCCTCCTTATTCTGCACAAAACGACATCATGCGTCCAGAGTCTCCAGGGCCCAGTCTGGTAGAATTCAGTCGAATTCACCTCCAGTGCTGACACTAGTCCAGATTCTCTGCAAGCTGGAGTGATGAGTAGATAGACGATCCATCTGCCGAAAAACCAACTACTGCGAAGGAGTTAATCCGATGGTGATGTCACGTTACCTTGCCGAAATGAACGATCCAAAGAAGGAGACTCCCATGAGTGTTAATGCTGCGATGATTGGTTTGGGGTTTGGTGCTGAGTTTATTCCGATTTACCAGGCCCTTCCGAATGTCAACGTGGCGGCAATCTGTCGTCGTAACGAAGCCGAACTGAATAAAGTCGGCGATCAGTTTGAGATCGAAAAGCGATACACAAACTACGACGACGTCCTGGCTGATCCAGACATCGACTTCGTTCACATCAACAGTCCGATCCCGGACCACGCCTGGATGTCGCTCAAAGCGCTGGACGCGGGTAAGCACGTCATGTGCACCGTACCGATGGCAACGACCATCGACGAATGCCGCCAGATTGTTGAGAAGGTCAAAGAGACGGGATTGAAGTACATGATGGCGGAGACCGTCGTCTACAGTCGAGAGTTTCTGTTTATCAAGGAAATGCATGAAAAGGGTGAGCTGGGCACGATCCAACATCTTGCGGCATCGCATCCACAGGACATGGATGGTTGGCCCGATTACTGGGAGCGAATGATTCCGATGCACTATGCCACACACGTGGTGAGCCCTTGCCTCGGATTGGTCGACGGACTGGCCGAATACGTCAGTTGCTTTGGTTCGGGTGCGGTTCGCGACGACATTGCTGAGAAGTCCGGCAATCGTTTCGCGGTTGAATCTTGTCACATCAAGGTGAAAGACAGCGATCTCACCGCCCATGTGTGGCGGTGCCTTTACGACGTGGCTCGGCAGTACCGAGAGAGTTTTGATGTGTACGGCACGAAGAAGAGCTTTGAGTGGACGCTGATCGAAAACGAGCCGCACGTCATTCACACAGCAAAAAAGCCGGAACCCGAGATCGCTGAAAAAATCGAAGTGCCTGATTACGCTCATCTGCTACCCGAGCAGATTCGTAAGTTCACGTTGCCGCAAGAGATTCATGACGCGGAGCATCTGTCGTTCCTTCAAGGCGGCGGTCATGGCGGCTCGCATCCGCATCTGGTGAACGAATTTGTCAGCGCGCTCGTCGAGGATCGCGATCCCAGGCCCAACGCAGTGACGAGTGCCAATTGGACTTGTGTCGGCATCTGTGCCCATGAATCGGCTCTCAAAGGAGGCGAGATCGTTCGGCTGCCGGAGTTCACGTTCTCTTAGTAGTTCCTGTTTCGGATACGCATCGTAGCCACGAGCTGCCAGATTCCTTCGTAAAAAGTCAATACCAACCGAATTGTGGCCTGAAAGGCCAAAACATATCAGCCCAGGGCAACGCCCTGGGAAGAGATAGGAAAACAGTTTTAGCCCTGAAAGGGCGTCACAAGTGAATTCATCCCAACCATTTGTTACGCCCTTTCAGGGCTAGACGAAAACATTTCTCCAGACCCAGGGCGTTGCCCTGGGCTGATATGTAACTGCCCCTTCGGGGCGAAGATTCCCGAGACCGTTTTACGAACGAATCTGCCAGCTTGTGGTTCTGTCAAACGGGCTCAAGAGGCCGTTTTCGACAAGCTGGCGGCTTGTCGCTACGGCAGAGATCGAATCCCTGAAAAACCTCTTCATTACTCATCACTCTTTACATTCATGTCAACAAAAACCTGTCTTATGTTCGGCGGCGGAGGAATGGCCGGCGGATGGCTCAACCACTGGGCAACTCACTTCAGCGACCGCATCAAGGTCATCGGACTCGTGGACGTCAATGAAGAGATTCTTGACCAACAGGCGGAAAAGCTCGGACTCGAGAAAAACCAGCTCTTTACCTCGACCGAGGATGCGCTCAACAGCGTCCAGGCAGATTTCGCTGGAGTAGCCACGCCACCACAATTTCATGCGCTACAGACAATCGCCGCGCTCGAGGCCGGCATGGCGGTCATCTGCGAAAAGCCAATCGCCGGCACCATAGAGGATGCAAGGGCCATGGTGGAAGCCGCGAACCGTACGGGCCTGCCGGTCTCTATTATCCAAAACTATCGATACGCTCCCGATAAACAGGAAGCTCGCCGTATCGTCGATGAAGGCCGTTTCGGACGGCTTCAACATGTGGTGGGGAGATACGCGTGTGATTACCGGAAAATGAACAGCTGGGGGCCGACATGGCGGCACGATATGGATTTCGCGCTGCTGTTCGAGGGCTCAATCCATCACATGGACATGCTCCGATTTTTAAGCGCCGGCGATTGCGAAACCCTCACCGGCTTCGGTTGGAATCCTGAGTGGTCGAGCTTCAAACATCTTTCAAGCGGAATGTACGTTCTGAAAATGACCAACGGCTCTCATTGCTTTTACGAAGGCAACAGCTCTTCTGCCGGCATCATCAACGGTTGGCACAACGAGTATTACAGGCTGGAACTGGAACAAGCCTCAGTAGAAATCGCAGGTGGCAAGACCATCACTGTTCATCGAAAGGATGAGGAGGTAGAACAATACGAAGCTCCCGAACTGAAGTGGGAAGGACACTGTCACCTCTTCGACGAGTTCCTCCAGTGGCTCGATGGCGGCGAACCATCTGACACTCGCATCCAGGAGAACATCAAAAGTTTCGCCATGATCCTCGCCGCCATGGAAGCAGGAACAGAAGGAGCAGTGAGGCAGATTGCAGACTATTTGTAGGGGCGCGAGCGGACGACGGGTCGCCCTCCGAGCGATCAAGAATGAGGCTTGATGCTCTATCTTTTAATCTTGCTTATTAATCTTCACTTTTCTTCTTTCTTCTTTTGGTCTTCGCTTTTTGTCTTTCCTTCTCATTGACGGGGCATCTTTCGGAGGCTGCCATACCGGCAGAAAGTAGAGATAAAAACTAGAGTTGAAAGAACGGCAGATAAAAAGTGAAGATGAAATCCGCGACATTGGCTCTAAGCAGCATTCGTAGAGAGGAAGATACGTTTATGACAAAGTGTTCTCACATTATCCTGTCCACCATGATGTCTCTGTTCGCAACTTTACTTGTTGTCCTCTCGTGCCATGGGGCTGAAAATGAGGGGACTGGACCGAGCATCAAAGACGCATTTGCCTCCGTTCAGAGGGACGGCAGGCCTTACAAGACCTTCTACAACAACTACATTGCTCCCCATGCCATTTTGGAGAAGGACATCGTTTTCACTGCCCACCAGGATGGTCGGGGGCGTCCGATTATTGATGCATATGACACCAGGAAGAAGACCTGGCGCGGGCCGGTGAGGGCATCGGACCACGGTCTGGGCGGCGACACACACGGAAACCCGTCCATCACCATCGACGCAAGAGGACATTTGCACGTCTTCTTCGGTTGCCATGGCAGGGCAATGAAACACGTCCGCTCGACGGGTCCTTACGACATCACCCAGTGGGAAAAGATGCCCAGCCCGACACCGCGCGCCACGTATCCGCAATCGATGCGCATGGCAGACGGCAGCATCTACCTTTTCTATCGTGCCGGCGGACACAAGGATCCCTGGTCGATGCGCATCAGCAAAGACGACGGTCGGACCTGGACCGAGCCGCAGCCCGTCATTGAGATGCGGCGCAATTTTCCGGACAAGCAGGCATGCTCATACAACGCATTCGTTCCCGGCGCCGATTACAAAACCGTCCATTGTTTCTGGGTGTACAAGGATGACGACCCGCGCGGCAACAAGCGCAAGTACCAGGGAATGCACGAAGCCGTCTACCGCTACAACTTTTACTACGCCAAGCGCAGCGCCGAGGGCCAATGGATTGCCGCCGACGGGACGGTGATGGCTAAGCTGCCGGTGAACAAAACCTTTTGTGACAAGCACGCCATGTTTCTTAACAGCGGCGAGGAGTTTACGGCGCCGAAGAGAATCGTTATCGGCAAGAACGATACACCCTATATCCATATCCGTCAGGGCCTAATCGACTGGAAGCGCGGCAAGGTCTTTGTGCCTTATCACTACAAGTTCGCCTCCCCGTCAAAGGGAAGATGGCAGGTACACAACGAAATGCCCGATCAGTGGCCCGGACCGGTGAAGAAGCTGCTATTGAGCGCGGGTCCGGCAGCATTCGGAGGCAAGCAGCCTAACAAGTGGTTTATCCATTACACAGAAGGTCCGGCTGAGAGCCCAAACGCGACATATATCTGGCTTGGGCACCTTGAACAAGGTTACGCGGTTCGGCATGGCGGTCGTGCCAAATCGCCAGAGAAATGAGCCAACAATCGGATTGGGGCGGACGTAGCCGGAGTCTCCCGACTCCGGAATCAGAACACTGGACTCAGGAGAGTCCAGCTACGGGGGAAGGCGTGGCCCGCAAACTATCCCTCCACATCCTGCCCGATCGCGTGCACGAAGTAACGCTTGAGAATTGTCTGAAGTGCCGCAGAGACCCTCGAAGGCCGTACCCGTGGCCAGAAAACGACGAGAATAGATTGGAAGATCGCTCCTTGTCTGGAAAGAGGCTACTTTCAGGAACAGAGCAAATGTTCCTAATCCAATTGGTGAAAAACTGTTACGGCCCCGGAAAAATTGGTACATCATAAGTAACCGCAGAAAAACAAGTACGGAAGAGCTAGCCCGAAACTCCCTCATAGGTTGTGATCCGTCGCCCGCAATAGCGACATTCTCATCGACGTAAGAGGCAGCACGGGTGGTGGGACGAGTTGCTTCCCGGCATCACCAATCGTCGCCCTCCATTGAAGATAAAATGCCCCTTTGTTCTGCACAGGATGACATCTTAAGTCCAGATTTTGGTCTGGTAGAATTCAGTCAAATTCACCTCCTGTGAACCAGAGTATGTTCATTCGACAAAGCGTAGAAATCATGGCCATTCTGGTGAGCACGCGTGGCGGCCGTGCAGGACGTACCCGCCGTGGCCATGAAACGACGAAAGTAGATCGGAAGATCGCTGGTGCCGGTTCCCTGTGGGCCTTCGAGGCCGCTTGCTGGAGCCGATTGAACTGGTTGAGTAGGACGCAGGCTTCGATGACCAGTAGTCTGAGACGGAAGCGAGTTCACGGATTCTTCTTCAGCCCAGGAGGGGCGAAAACATATGGCCCAGGACGCAAGTCCGGGGTTGTGTTCTTCCGTCTTGGACTACTATAGGAAACGCCCAACAATTAAGGCTAAATGCATGCGTAGCCATGCTTTTAGCCACTGGTTCGAGTAGCCCGATGTTGATGACTATGCAAAGGAATATGGGCAAAGGAATCAAATGAAACAGAAAAATCCTCTGCCCGCATTCCTCTGCCTGGTCCAGAAACCATGGCCATTCTGGTGAGCACGACGGCGCTATGCGCCGAGAAGCAGGGGGATTGCAGACTACGAGCTGGACAGGAGTCAAGACTCCATGAGGTCTAAGTGATAAAGGAAGGACAAAATGACTATTCAACACAGACTAAAACCCTTCCTAATCAT
>Ga0187827_10006317_pt1 | contig 13590 bp, 12 predicted proteins | sample ETNtaG_39_FD_167969 | JGI IMG/M metagenome (GOLD analysis project Ga0187827, IMG submission 167969) | Marine microbial and viral communities from oxygen minimum zone, Eastern Pacific Ocean - ETNP2014_SV_150_PacBio MetaG (Illumina Assembly) | ecosystem: Environmental > Aquatic > Marine > Hypoxic... | reverse complement strand
TGCCAGTCTCGCATGCTGGGACCATACATTTTCAATACCTTCATTTTTGATCATTTCAATAGATTTACCTGCTGCCATAATAAGTGAGATCGCAGGTGTATATGCAGTTGTTTTGTTGTTTAGTGCCTTTTGCATCTTCTTGAAACTCCAGTAGTATTTTGGTAAATCAGATTTCTCAATTGATTCCCACGCACTTTTCGAGACACAAACAAAGGCGAGTCCCGGAGGCAGCATAAAGCCTTTTTGAGAACCGGTAACCGCAATGTCTACGCCCCAGTCATCCATCTTGAACGGTTGAACACCGATTCCTGATATTCCGTCTACTACCAGCAACAAGTTATTACCCTTAACAACTTTTGCTATACTTTCAATATCATGGACGACACCGGTTGAAGTTTCGCTTAGCGTAGCGAATACCGCTTTTGCATCTGTTTCCTTTTGTATAGTTGCCTTCAGGACGTCAGGGTTTACAGCCTTACCGTTTTCTACTTCAATCTTTACCACGTTTACGCCATATGTTTCGCAAAGTTGTGCCCATCTTTCTCCAAATTTACCACCGCTTATGACAATGGCCTTATCTCCACGCGATACGGAATTAACCACACATGCTTCCATTCCGCCTGTACCTGAAGAGGCGAATGTAAATACCTCGCCATCCTTAGTTTGAAAAATATATTTTAAATCTTCCGACACATTTGCAAATATGTCAGAAAATTCAGAAGTTCTGTGGTGAATCATCGGGCTTGCTTCTGCCAGAACTACTTCCGGCGGTATCTGAGTGGGGCCCGGTGTGAACAAAAAAGTCTTCTTCATTTTTAACCCTTACTGTTTATAAAATTTAAAGTTCTAGACAATTTAAAATAAAATTAGAATCGATTTTAATACAAAGGGATTCTTTAATCAACAGTTTTTAAATACTTGACTGAAAATGGAAAAACATTTAATCTGATACCCTTAAAATAGAAGTAAATTATAATTTTAGACAAAAAATCATGATATTAGATGAAATTCATACATACAAACTAAAAGAGGTGGCTGAGAGTAAAAGGCTTGTCTCAATAGAATCTTTAAAAGAGAGATGTAGAGATATGCCGGAAGCGGTAAAGTCCAGTACGGTATTGAAAAGAGATAATAGGATCAAATTTATCGCTGAGGTTAAGAAAGCATCCCCTTCTGCTGGCATAATCAGGGAAGACTTCAATTACATTGACATAGCAAAGGAATATGAGTCCGGCGGCGCATCTGCAATATCCGTTTTGACCGATAAAGAATTTTTCAAAGGAGACCTAAAGTATCTTTCTGAGATTAAAGAAACAGTCAGTCTGCCTGCTCTGAGGAAAGATTTTATCATTGATCCATACCAGATATACGAGGCGAGAGCTGCCGGCGCTGATCTGGTGTTGTTGATCGCAAGAATTCTTAATAAAGAAGAGATTAATGCATTTCTTGCGCTTTCTCGCGAACTGGGGATGGAATGTCTGGTTGAGGTGCATGATCGTGACGAACTGGAAAAGGTACTGGAAACAGAAGCTTCAATTATAGGCATCAACAATAGAAACCTTGACACATTCGAGACCAATCTTAAAACCACGCTTCAACTCTATCACCGGATCCCTGAAGGCAAGATTGTCGTAAGTGAAAGCGGGATCAAAACAAGGGAGGATGTCCTCGTTCTTGAGGAAGCCGGTATTGACGCAATCCTGATAGGTGAAACGTTAATGTGCAGTAAAGATATTTCCCAAAAGATAAAAGAGTTGTTTTGTAGCTAGACGAGGGTTTGTCAAAGAATAGTCCTGAAGTTCTCTCGAAAGAGAGATTTGGCATCTGTCCGTGTCGATTCGTGGAATTCGTGTCTAAACGCCGTAAAGCTAAAATATACTTTTCTTATGTGAAATAGTATGTTTAAATATATCACTTCAAAATGATTGTTATAAATTCATTACATAAAGGAAAAATATCCATGAAAAGAGAGAATTTTTTGATTCCAATAGTTGTAATTTTGTTTGTTTCACTTGGGCTGACGTTTAACAATAATGCCATGGGAGCATTGAGACAGGACGCAGACGCGGCAGCAGAATTGAGCACAATCAGGAAAAACCTCGGCGTCTACTCAAAGATGAGTCCGAATGATGCCAAAGATTATTATGAAGAGGCCCTGAGTGAACTTCAGATGATAATCGATATGTTTGCCGGTACAGTGGAGGCGCTGGAGGCTGCTTTCTATATTGGCGCTACTAATAACATACTGGGTAGTTTCAATGAAGCCATCGCTTATTTTGATGATGTATTGCAGTTTCAGAATGAAATCGATATAAATTTCAAGGCAAGGCTACTCTATTTTAAGGCACAAGCTCTTATAGGAATTGGTAATATTGATGAGGCAAAAAATGTTATAACCGAATTAAGGGTTATTGAGCCAGGTGCGGCAAACGCTTTCGGAAAAGAGTTGGGAGGCACAATGAGACTGGGAATGCATGCGCCGGATTTTCATACTGAAGATTTTAAGGGAAATTCAATAAATCTGTCAGATTTTGAGGGCAAAATCATTGTTATGCACTTTTGGGCAACATGGAATGATCGTTGTCTTGAGATGCTCCCGGAAATAAAACAGTTGTACAGAAAGTTTAAAGGTCCTGATGTTCAGTTTATAGGAATCAGCCGTGATGATAATCTTGACGATTTAAAAGGAATTGTACTACAAAAGAATATAGAATGGCCTCAAATATTTGAAGGGATGCGTTACAAGGGTATGATGTCCAAGTTGTATGATGTACGGAATATACCCATAACATTTATACTGGACCAACAAGGCAGTGTTCAATACATTGGAACTAGCAATGAAAAAATGACTCAAATTCTTACAACGCTGATTGTCAAAGGAGAGAAAAAGTCCGGGTACTAGTAGAAAAACCGTCTATCATCACCTTGAATTCCAAAACAATCATCCTTTCGAATTGTTCTGAGCAGACCGGTTAAACGGCGGATGCCGGTTTGTAATCAGGGCTTACAAAAAGATCGCAACAGCATACGCCGTCTTTCTCAATTTCCTCTTTGTGGTATTCACACGGACAGATAATCTTCGCATCAGTCTCTTTGTCGTCAGAAAGCATTCTGCACGGACAGTAAAAAAACCCGTTCTTCAGTTTTCTCTTTGCCAGGCTCTTTACAATCTTTCCCACGTGATTAGAATCAGGATTCAGCTTATAAGGAGCTGTCGCCACATAATCATCTACTAATTTACGAGCATCTGCTTCAAGCTGTACTAATTTATCGTCCATCGAAATCACCCTTTTAAATAAGTTACTCTAGCCAAACTGTAGCCTTCCATTTTACACATTAAAACATAGGAATGGAAACCTGACGGTTTCCGCTACGTATTTCTACTTCTGTCAGATTGTCAGAGCAAAATTATATATTATCAAAAAGGATTTGCAAGACCAAAGAAATTGATTTATTCTGAGACCATGTTGATCGAAGACGTACTGGGAAAAGACGGAGTTATCTCCAAAAAATTAGGTTCTTATGAACTGAGGCCACAGCAGCTTGAGATGGCTCTCGCAATTGAAAAAGCCATTAAGGACAACAAGCATCTTATCGTTGAAGCCGGTACCGGAGTAGGTAAAAGTATGGCATATCTTATTCCGTTTATATTCTGGAGTGTTAAAAACAACAAGAAGGTCATCATCTCAACACACACCAAAACGCTTCAGGAGCAATTAATAAAAAAAGACCTCCCGTTCCTTCGTAAGTCACTGAAGTCCGTTAACGTTTTTACAAATGCAGGCGATAATAACTTACATCCGGAGAATGGACAGGAAGATATATTTGATTTTTCTTATACTCTCTGTGTGGGCGGACAGAACTATTTATGTCTCAGGAGGTTTCACCAGGCGCAGTCGCAGAGTGTTTTTAACACTCAAAAGGAATTCGATGAATTTCAACATATCGTCCAATGGGAAGCACATGCCAGGAGGGGACTGCGATCAGAACTGGACTTTGAACCGTCACCAGCGGTATGGAGCAAGGTCTGTAGAGAGTCTGACCTCTGCTTTGGTAAACAATGCACTTTCAAAGACGATTGCTATTACAACAGGGCGCGGAGAAAGGAGTATAAGGCACAAATACTTGTCACAAATCATCATCTTTTTTTTGCTAACCTGGCAAGTGACGGACGAGTCTTGCCGGACTTTGATGCAGTGGTTTTTGATGAAGCCCATACGTTGGAAGATATAGCTACCAGTTACTTCGGCATAGGAATTTCAAACTCTAGGATTAAATATATGCTCGACTCAATCCTGAACCCTAAAACAGGAAAGGGGCTGATAACAAGGCTCTTTGATTCAACCAATGCATCAGATCAGACCAGACAGGCGGGTATCATAAGCGATTGTGAAAAACTACTGAGAGAAGCCGGCTCTGCCAGTGGTCTTTTCTTTTCAGAGATTATCGGAAAATACGGTACAGGCAATAAGACTACCAGGATTGGAGAAAAGAGTACTATAAACAACTATCTTGATAAGCCACTGTCCAATCTCTTCGATCTGCTGGAATCTCTGTCGAAACAGGTCAAAACAGAAGAAGGCAGACTGGAGATTTATGCATTTGCAAACAGGTGCAGCGAAATTAACGCTAATATAACTACTATCATGAATCAGGACCTGAAAGAGTATGTTTATTGGACAGAGGTCGAGAGGAAAAAATCTAGATATGAATCATATTCAGACACATTGCAATTAACAAATAAGCTGGAACCAATAAATCATAAACAGACAAGATGCTCCCTGCTTGCCGCGCCAATAAATGTTGCCGTGGAATTTGAGAAACAGATATTCGGAAAGACCAGGCCGGTAATACTTACCTCGGCTACACTTTCTATAAACGGAAATTTCAAGTACATAAAGGGGAGGCTGGGAATTCCAGTCTGCGATCAGGCTGACACAGAAAAGCCGATCCTTACTTTAGAACAAGACGGATTTGATTCTCACATAACAAGAGAAGATGACTATTGTGAGAAAGCCATAGGTTCTCCATTTAACTTCTCAGAAAACGCACTCATATATATTCCTGACAATATTCCCGATCCGAATCAGCAAGCTGATGAATTCAAGGATAGTATAGTAAAACACATAGAAGAGATTATCACTTACTCAGAGGGAAGGGCATTTATTCTATTTACTAGCTTCAAGATGCTTAACAGCGTATACGAAGAGATTCAGGATGATCTGGACGAGTTTACTCTTTTCCGGCAGGGAGATAAACCAAGATATCAGTTGATTGAAGAATTTAAGACCAGCCATAAACCAGTTCTCTTTGGCACCGCCACATTCTGGCAGGGAGTTGATGTGCCCGGTGAAGCCTTGAAATGTGTAATAATAACTAAACTACCCTTTGCTGTTCCCGACGATCCGATAATTGAAGCGAGAATGGAACTGCTGAAATCACAAAACAAAAATCCATTCATGTTCTACCAGGTACCACAGGCAATCACACTACTGAGACAGGGATTTGGTCGTCTGATCAGGTCAACGACAGACACAGGCGTAGTTGCAATCCTGGATCCACGCATTAAGAGCAAGTTCTACGGCAAGTACTTCTTAAATTCACTTCCCGACTGCAAAAAAGTTTCTGACGTAGATGATATTAAGGACTTTTTTGATCCAATTCATAATCATGCTTAAAGAAGTAATCATACAAAGCCGCGAAGAACACAAAGGTTAAAAACTATAATTTTTTTAGAAAATCTCTAGCTTTTGTGATAGACTGAAAACCCTTAGTACATAACTATCAAAACATTATTAGGGCATACCAACCTTTAATGAAAAAGAATTTTAAACTATACGGAATCATAATATTTGTAGTGGCTATTGTAATACTCTCTATAACTGTTACTAATTTCCAGAAACAATCTACCATCTTACGGGAGGAAGTATTTGATAAGTGTAAAATGATTGCTCTGGAGCTAAAGCATACGAGAGCGTATCTGGCGGAAACAATGGCAATTACAAATATGGAGCATAGTGAAACAACTAGATTGCTCATGCCGGCAATCGCAGGAAATGAGATTGGTAAAAAGTTTTATAATGCAACCGGTTATCGATTAAAACAGGTCAGTTCACAATATGGAGATCCTGAAAACAGGCCTGATAAATTTGAGGAGAAGGCACTTGCTGAATTTGAGCATGACAAAAGCCTATCCGAATATAGAGGTGTAGATGAGATAAACAGCAAAAAAGTATTGAGATACCTCATTCCCCTTCATGTAGAGGAAGCATGCCTTAAATGTCACTCCGCAAAGGAGACAATGCCGGGATTTATGCAGGGAGGTTATGCTGATAACAAGGCGGTGGACTATACGTTTGAAAACATGAGGGGAGCTATTTCTGTGGCTGTGCCAATAGACAGGGCAGAGGCTGAAATTAAAGGAAACCTGGTGCACATGACCATCGTAACTACTGTAGGGATGGTGTTCATGGTAACCTTCGTCTTCATTGCGATGAATATCACGATTAAGAGGACGGAAAAAAATAATCAAATTAAATAGTACGCAGATTTCCGCAGATTATCATAGATAAAAAAATAATTTAGTTTTTTACTCAACTTAAATCCTTATTATCTGTGTTTATCCGTGACCAAAGTTGAAATTTTTCACAATGAAACCACGCATAGAGATCCTCGACAAGTTAAAAGGGCACATCTTTAAAACACTTTCAACATATTACAAGTCATTAAACGACTGCAATTATGTGGACGTAAGGCTTGGGATCAGCGAATTCAAATCAGCCACTTCTGAAAACGGACAATCAAAGGATGTTACGGATGATTATGACGCCTCTTTCGGTATAAGGGTTATTGCGGGAGAGATGTCGTCCTGGGGATTCTATGGTCAGTCCCTGGGAAAAAACGATTTAAAGGTTAAGAGAATAACAGACCTGATTATTAATGGTATAAATATCGCCTATGAAAGGGCAGTAGCCAATGCAAAGAAAAAGCAGGAGTTTAAAAAAAGTGCTGATTCATTAACAGAAGTTAAACTGGCAAAGATCAAGGTTTGCCAGGATACGGTTCCAGCAGATTTTGAAATAGACCCGCGAAAGGTTTCTCTGCAGAAGGTTTTAAAGACAAGCATGGATGCTACCCGGCAAATGAAGGAGCTTGATCCGTCTGTACGTTATACAGCTGCCGGAATAAAAACTGGTATAACCAGGGAGTTGTTTTGCAGTTCCGAAGGTGCGAATATTGCTCAATCATTACCTCTGACTCAGGGCATTGTCTATGTGTCTGCGCAGAATGGTGAGTCCAGCCCGGAAGTTTGCTATGATTATGTTGGTGAACTGAGAGGATGGGAGATAATTGAAGGCAAAAATTGTTATAACTTGAGCTTTCTCGATTTTGCGCTTGAGAGAACAAGAGAGACCATCGAACTCTCAGGTGCGGAGTTTCTTAAGACAAGTAAAGATGAAGTTGTCGTTGTAACTGACCCTCACTTTAATACACTTCTAGTACACGAAATTGTCGGGCACCCTACCGAATCTGACAGAATATTAAAGATGGAAACTGCTTATGCGGGAAGGTCCTGGCTTTTTAAGAACATGGATGAAAACCAGATAGGAGAGCAGATAGCGTCGCCTCTCGTAAATGCATTTTCAGACCCTACCACAATGGGATACGGATACTATAAATACGGTGCGGAAGGGACACCTGGTAAGCGCATTGACTTAATTAAAAATGGTGTATTAAAAACATTTATGAATGGAAGGGAAAATGCTGCAATCCTTGGGTATGAACCGAATGGTTCGATGAGGGCAACAGAATCTTCAATGGTACCAATAGTCAGGATGACAAATACCGCCTTTGGCTCCGGTAATAAAAGCCCAAAAAGCATAATCAAAGAAGTTAAGGATGGATATTACATCGTCAGCCACAGGATTCCATCCATAAGTGAATCCAGAGAAAATTTCAGAATTTCTGCTAAAAAGGTTTATAAGATTGAGAATGGCAAACTTGTAAAGCTGTACAGGGGCGGCGGCATAATGGCAAATTCAAAAGAGTTTCTTATGAGCATTGATGCGGTGGGGAACGATTTCGAAATGTATCCTATTCCAACTTGCGGAAAGGGACAACCGATGCAAGTAATGAGAGTTGGAAACGGAGGTCCAACACTCCGGGGTAGAGCCAGGTTGGCGGGAGTGCCCAATTAATTAACAATGATAAAAACAGAAGATCTACGAACAGCCGTTAACGGTGCGCTGAAACAGATAAAAAAGCAAAAGGACGTTATCGATGCAGAGGTATTCGCATCATGGAACGATCTGATAACGGTAAGGCTTAATTACACATCCGATTTTCCCTGTAACGGGGTTCATGAACCAAAATCAATCCAATCTTATGGGCTTGGAATTCTGGCCGTATTCAAGAAAGGAAACAGGATTGAAACAGGGTTCGGGTCAGTCACAAATGATCTGACGGAAGAGGGAGTTCTTGAAACCCTGGCGAAGGCGAAACGAAACAGGGTGTATGATCCTGGTTTCAAATCACTACCCGAATCTACAGGTAAGCCTGTCCTGGCAAACTATCACGACAAGCGTGTCATGGAAATCAGTGAAAAGGAGAGCGTTGATTTAGGGTGGAAGGCCCTTGATGGTACTCTTAAAACTCTTCGTGATGGCGGGCACAAAAAAACAATCATTATCGGTGGAGACGTTACTATCTTGAGAGAGAGAATGGCTATAAAGACTACAAAAGGGATAGGCGACTTTGACGAAACAACAAGCCTTACTGCAAATATAACGGCAATGATTGAGAATAAAAATGTTAAAGGTACGGGATGGAGTATGGATACGCACCTCGCATCATTTAAGCCGGAAGCTGCCGGGAGGGAAGCGGCAGAAAGCGCGATGAGGACAATCGGTGGAAGGAAGATCAGGTCTGGAAAACACAATGTAATTTTCGGAAATCAACCACTTACTGATATTGTTTCAAATGTATTGATACCATCATTAGTTCTATCGTCAGTCCATGCGTCCAATACGCCATTTCTCGGAAAACTAGGACAAGGAATAGCATCAAGCAATTTAAACATATACGATGACGGATCAATAGAGGGGGAGATCGGTAGTAAAAAGATTACGTGTGAGGGCATGCCGACTGGAAGAACAGACCTGATCACGAATGGCACACTTACCGGCTTTCTGGCAAATAATTACTATGCGCAGAAATTCAGAAACAATCTGTACTGTCCAATGCCACGCAATGGTTTCAGATACTCAACAAATGGCAGGGATTATAAAAATAAGGCAGGCATATTTCCAACAAACGTAATGATAGAAGGAAACAAGGAGTCTACCAGGAACCACTTACTTAAACAGGTAAGCAACGGAGTTTACATTGGCAGGATATGGTACACCTATGCGATAAACGGATTGGCCATGGGTGACTTTACGAGTACCATAATCGCCGACTCTTTTTTGATAAAGGATGGAAAAATTGCCAGCCCTTTAAAGCCTAACACGATCAGGATCAATACTAACATCAAACAGATACTTAACAACATAATCGGGATCACAAAGAAAAAGAGGTCTACGCTGGTATGGGGATCAAGGGAAGTAGTGGTCGCTCCTGAAATCGCCGTAAGCGATGTACAACTGGACAATGTAACCGGTTTCCTGGGCTGAGAAGTTTTCAGGATTAAGAGCCTTTAGTGAATTCAATTAAATACGTTTCAAACTCATCCTTCGTTGCGTCATGTATTTTTGCCTCAAATGTTCTGGTTGAATGTCTGTTCAGATTCAATATATAAAAATCGTTACTGGAGGCGACAGAACCATTTTTCTTGTAAACGGTAATTTTGAAAAGTGAATATTGAAAATCACTGTTAGTGTTATTTGTGATTTTACCTCTAAAGACTGTGCCATTATATTGAGTTGCATAGGTAACGTCTTCAATGGAAAAATCATCACCGGATTGTTCAAAATTTTCAGGAGGAGTGTTTGCCGGAAGTTTTTCTTGTCTTGTTGCTGCCAGAAAAATTTTTTCTTCAAGTGAAATGATTCTCTTTTCTAAAGCGAGGATTCTGAATGATAAGTTGGAAATAGTCTTTTCCAGGGAATCCAGTTTGTCAAGAACAGGCTGTGGTTCCGAAGCACCCAGAAAAAAGAAAGATGGCAGTAGACAGAAAATAAGGAGTGTGAGCGTTTTTTTTATGATAGCATGATCCTTTTTGTCTTATTAATTAATAATTATTCCAAACTGAAACTCTTTATCTCTTTAATTGTTTTTGTAACATCGTTCGAGGCAAACAATAACTTTTTTTCGTCTCTGTACATGACGTCTAAATCATACTCAATTTCGTCCTTCTCTATATTTTTTTTGAACTTATAATTTTTTAAATTTACAGAATGCTTCTCTAGGATCTGTGATATGTCGTCTAAAAAATGTTCCTGACTGGTAATTGACATTTTTATTGACCTGTATCGATTCCTTTTCATCTTTCTTTCAACTAAAGAGTTTAGGGTCAGGATGGCAATTGCAATAACGGTTGTAAAAATGGCAGGTACTATGAAGCCACTGCCAACGGCAAGTCCAATGCCAGCAACTACCCATAAAGAGGCTGCAGTTGTCAATCCCCTGATACTGGCCTTGGATCGCATAATTGTGCCTGCGCCCAGGAAGCCTATACCTGTTACAACCTGAGCTGCAATTCTTGCGGGATCAACCCGAAGGATAGAATTATGACCGTGACTTTGGTATTGGACGAAAATATGTTCTGAAACCAGCATCATTAGGGTTACGCCAATACATACAAGGAGATGCGTCCTCAGTCCAGCAGGTCGCCCTCGTCTATGTCTTTCCCATCCGATAATGCCGCCCAGGATTGCGGAAATTAATAATTTTCCGAGCACAGTGCCAAGCATCAAAATATAACTATAATCATGCATTCTAAACCTTCTTTCAAGTTGAAAACGAGACAATATTTTGCAAATGTATTATACTAACGGAATTAGGCGTTTCAATGTATTTTAACATTTTCATCCGATTTGTTGCGTATTTGCCGCATAATTAGTTTTTGCTTGCATTGAATATCTTTTTCTGATAGCATTCCTCCTCTTTGTCGCTACTGAAGTGTAGGACTGTTAACTGTATTAAAAATAAATAGTTACGCTAGGTATAGAGATAAATTCTGGTAGGTCAAGAAGGCTGGAAGCGCCGTAAGCCTGCGCTGGTGACAGTTTAAAAATAAACGATTGGAAACGATAATATCGGCCTTGTTAGTCATCTATTGAGCCTCGTTGTTCAAATTGTACTGGTAACTGGGTGTAAAGTAGGGTATATTCTGTAACTCATTTGAGATGGACGAAAAAAACCGTATAGATACGTTAAATAATATAAAAATATTCACTGGAAACTCTAATGTTGCTCTTGTAGAAAAGGTATGTAATTATCTCTCAATACCTTTAGGCAAGGCTACGGTAGGAAGATTTCCGGATGGCGAGATAGATGTTAAGGTTGATGAGGATGTACGTGGATCTGACATATTCATAATACAGCCTACGTGCTCACCGGTAAATGACAGCCTTGCGGAGTTGTTGATCTTGATAGATTGCTTCAAGAGAGCATCTTCAGCTAGAATAACCGCTGTTTTGCCCTATTACGGATATGCTAGGAAAGATAGAAAAGATGAGGGCAGGGTACCGATTACGGCAAAGCTGGTTGCAAATCTTATAACTGAAGCAGGGGCAGATAGAGTGCTCACAATGGATTTGCATGCAGCTCAAATACAGGGGTTTTTTGATATACCGGTAGACCATCTTCTTGCATTCCCCGTTATCTCAGAGTACTACAGGAAAAAAGATCTATCTGACTTTGTTGTCGTTTCGCCTGATGTAGGAGGCATAAAGATAGCAAGGCAGTATTCAAACCAGCTGAACATGAGATTGGCTGTCGTAGATAAGAGGAGGATGGGGCCCGAGGAGTTAGAAGTTGGGTTCGTTATTGGTGACGTAGAGGGTAGAAATGCCATTATAATAGATGATTTGATTGCTACAGGTGGCTCGATATGTCAGGCGGCAAGGGTTTTGAAGGAGAAGGGCGCTAAAGATATCTACGTAGGGACGACTCACCCGGTCTTGTGTGGTGCAGCCATTGAAAAGCTGTCAGCAGCACCAATTAAGGAAATAGCCGTCACAGATACTATTCCTTTGAGCGAGGAGGCGAAAAGCATGGGTGACAAGATTAAGGTACTGTCAGTATCAAAGCTATTAGGAGAGGCGATAAAAAGAATTCATACTAACAGGTCAATCAGCTCAATGTTTACAGAATATTAAGCTTATAATTGTTCATATTTTTTTTGTTTTAAAATTTAAGGTATTCGGGAACAAACCAAATGGAAACACAACAGCTACAGGCGAAAATAAGAAAAGACTCTGGTTCTATCAAATCGAGAAAAAACAGAAAAGCAGGTTTAATCCCTGCTGTTTTGTATGGGCACAAACAGGAAAGTGTCATGCTTTCTTTGGACAAGAAGGAATTTTCCAAAGTAATCGATGCCAGGACTAAAATGGTCAATTTGAAGATGGATAATTCAGAGGAAACTGCACTTATAAAAGAGGTACAATTCGACACTTTCGGTAAAGAGATATTGCATGCTGATTTTGTCAGAACAGATATGACAGAAAAAATTGTAACACATGTACCTATTGTGCTTTATGGTACTTCGCCAGGAGTTAAGGAGGGGGGAATACTTGACCATGCACTTAAAGAAATTGAGATAGAGTGCCTTCCTACAGCAGTTCCGGAGAATATCCGTGTCAGTATTTCAGAATTGGAAATTGGAAGTACCATACACGTTAGTGATCTAGAGCTTCCGGCCAACGCGAAAGTACTTGGAAGTACTGATGCCATTGTTGTGTCTGCCTACTTTGCTGCTGAGGAAAAGGAAGTAACAGAAGAGGAATTAGCTACTGGGCCAGAAATAATTAGTGCCAGTAAACCGGACAAAGAAGAAGAGTCAGAAAATAAGGATTGATGAAAATTGTTATTGGACTTGGGAATCCGGGTAACAAATATACGAAGACCAGACACAACATTGGATTTGCGGTTATAGATAAATTTATAAAGAGTTCTAGTGTTGAGTTTACTAAAAAATCTCGCGATTCAGTCATTAGTAAATGTATTATTGAAGGAGAAGAGGTTCTTTTTGTAAAACCTCAGCTATTTATGAATTTAAGCGGTGGTCCTACAAAAAGAATCATAGGAAAGTATAATAGCAGTCTGAGTGAAATACTTGTAATTCTGGATGATATTAACATCCCCTTGGGAAAAACCAGAATAAGGGAAAAAGGAAGTAGCGGTGGGCATAATGGTTTGAAATCAATCTCGAATCATTTAAGAACCACATGCTTTCCCAGATTAAGAGTCGGTGTTGGAAACAGTCTTCCAGAAGACGCAAAGGAATTCGTCTTATCGCGTTTTACAAAAGAAGAGAATGATGTGATTCAAAGTGCTCTTGACAAAGCGTGTAAGATAATAAATTGTTGGGTTGCAACAGATGTAAGCAACTGTATGAGTTTGTTTAACTAGGAGGAAAAAAGTTTT
>Ga0187827_10006315_pt1 | contig 13591 bp, 10 predicted proteins | sample ETNtaG_39_FD_167969 | JGI IMG/M metagenome (GOLD analysis project Ga0187827, IMG submission 167969) | Marine microbial and viral communities from oxygen minimum zone, Eastern Pacific Ocean - ETNP2014_SV_150_PacBio MetaG (Illumina Assembly) | ecosystem: Environmental > Aquatic > Marine > Hypoxic... | reverse complement strand
GAGTGCAATTGCGATCGCCGAACAGGCATAAAAACGGTAAATACACCATGGTTATGTGTCTACGTGGAATCGTCCCGCCTGAATAGAGGCAAAGCCAAAACTTTCAAGCGCGAACGATACCAGATTTACTGCTTAATGAAAGTCTGTGGTAACCAAAACCGAGGACGGCGGCGAATCAGGTGGCCCGGCCGGCTCCATAGATCCGAATAATCTTTGTCCTGTATGGCCTTTTTTCGTGCACGATCACTCATGTTATATGTATCAGTCCGCCTGGAGGTAGTTGTTATCAAGACTACCTAATTTTTTATTTCTTCAAAAAACAAATACTGACGCTTGAAGTTGTCGCACTCGGTGCAGCCACTTGGGAATTGGAACAACTGCTGATCATTGTTTAGTTGGGTTATGTAGTATACTACCTATTTGTTTGTTTTGTACCGTACGCCCATTGTTAATAGCCACACTGTGGCTACTATCATCCTGGGAATCGCGCGATGTTCGACAAAGAATTACCGATTATGAACAAGGGAGGAAGGGTTACATGGGCTGGACGATCGGCGTAGACGTTGGTGGTACGTTCACTGATTTTTGTGCAGCCAATGATGACACCGGTATTTTTCATGTTGGTAAAACATCTTCGACACCTTCAAATCCGGCGGATGCCATATTGAATGGCCTGGCCGCTCTTTGTGGTCAATATGAAATCCCGATGGACGAGATCGACCGACTGTCTCACGGCACCACTGTCGGCACGAATGCACTGATCCAGCGTACGGGTAGCACAGTTGCGCTGATTACCACAAAGGGTTTCAGGGATCTGCTGGAAATTGGTCGTCAAACACGACCACATATGTACGACCTGCATAAAGATCATCCGGCCCCACTTGTTGAACGGGAACATCGGATAGAGTTGCGAGAACGGATCGGAGCCGCTGGCGAAATCGTCCATGCCCCGGATGCCAAAGATATTGCAGCAGCAGTCGATGAGGCGATTGAGGCCGGAGCTGCTGCTTGTGCAATTGGTTTTCTTTTTGCGTTTCGCAACCCTGAGCACGAGCAGCAGGTTGCTGCCGTCTTGCGAGAGCGTGCACCCCACATTGCCGTATCCTTGTCTTCTGAAGTACAACCTGAGTTCCGCGAATATGAGCGCCTGTCGACCACTGTACTGAACGCCTATCTGCAACCGGTCGTGTGGCACTACCTGGAAACCCTGGAGAACGGTGTTGCAGAACTGGCACCAAATTCGACATTGGGGATCAACCAATCAAGTGGTGGTCTCATGTCGCCTTACCGGTCCCGCGAAATACCTGTGCGGACAGCGCTTTCGGGTCCTGCTGCCGGGGTTGTTGGCGCCGCGCATGTGGCACGTCAGGTCGACCGAAGGAATGTCATCACACTTGATGTCGGTGGGACCAGTGCTGATGTCGCCCTGATTCGGGATTTCAAGATTGATATAGCTTTCGATCGGGATGTTGCCGGATTCCCAATTCGCTTGCCTTGTGTCGATGTTGAAACGGTTGGCGCTGGTGGTGGTTCGATTGCCTGGTTTGATCGCGATGGCCTGCTCAAAGTTGGCCCGATGAGTGCTGGGGCCGATCCAGGTCCAGCTTGCTATAGCAAGGGCGGAGATCGCCCGACTGTAACCGACGCCAATATCTTGCTTGGCCGCCTTTCTTCGCGCGGTTTGCTGGATGGCAATATGGGGTTGGACGTTTCTCTTTCACAAGCCGTGTTCGACCCTTTGTCGGAAAAGCTTGGATTTCCAATCGAGCGAACAGCGCATGGCATTCTGGGGATTATGGTTGCCAACATGGTCCGGACAATTCGCACAATCTCGGTTGAGCGAGGACACGACCCACGGGATTTTGTGCTCATGCCATTTGGCGGTGCCGGGCCACTGCATGCGCGGGATGTTGCTATCAGTCTGGGTATTACTGAAATGGTCGTGCCTTCAGCGCCGGGGATCGTTTGCGCCCAGGGACTGCTGGTTTCCGATCTGAAAGAAGACTTCGTTGCCAGCCGTCGGTTTGCGCTGGATGAAGCAGGCACAAGCACACTGGCATCATTTGTTGCGGAATTGTCTACAAATGCCTTGCAATGGTTTGATACCGAAAAGGCCCCACTGGAAAGCCGTCATGTCACCCTTGTGGTCGATGCACGTTACGTCGGGCAAAATTTCGAGTTGGCTGTCCCGGTTGTGAGTGGTGCCACAATTGAACAATCTGACTTGCCTGATTTTGCCAAGCTTCATGCTGCTTTCTGCGCCGCCCATGAAACCGCCTATGGCTACGCAAGTGAAGAAGATCCCATCGAAATTGTGAATGTGCGGTTGTCGGCCAGTGCAAAATTACACGAAGAGGATGCCCGGCCAGTGTCAGATGGGGGCCTGACTGTGCCTCAGCCGCGGGAAACAAGACCCGTCTTTTTTGACGCCGAAAAGTCGGTCGAGACAAAAGTCTATTCCCGTGCAGATCTGAAGCCGGGACATCGCTTTATGGGTCCCGCGATCTTCGAACAACTCGACACAACAACGCCATTATATCCAGGCGATATCGCAGAGGTGACGCCAGATGGTCATTTGATTATCCATATTGACGCCAATGCAGGAGAGAGCCCGTGACACAGGATGTCTCCGAACTGGATCCGATTAGCCTGGAGATTCTTGCCAATGGCCTCAGATCGATTGCGGATGAATGTTTCATCGCCCTGATGCGTTCCGCCTATTCGACCAATATTAAGGAGCGAAAGGATCATTCGATCGCCATTCTGGACAAGAATGGTCGGTTGGTCGTTCAGGCTGCGCGGACATTGCCGATTCATATCGGTTCGATGAGTGGCCTGATGCGATGCGTCCTTGAGAAATACGGTGATGATATAGCTGAAGGTGACATCTTTGTCGCCAATGATCCGCATACAGCTGGTGGTTCTCATCTGCCCGATATCAACTACGCCAAGCCCATATTTATGAACGGTGAAGTCGTTGCCTTTATCTGCAACATTGCGCACCACGCGGATGTTGGCGGTATGGTGCCTGGCTCCATGGCAGGCGGTATGTCAGAGATTTACCAGGAAGGCCTGAGAATACCTGTCGTCAAACTGTTCAGTCGCGGCGAATTGCAGACTGATATCATGGATCTTATTTTGCTTAATGTTCGTGCACCGGAAGAACGTCGCGGGGATCACAATGCCCAAATCGCTTCCTGTAACCTAGGCTCACGACGCTTTCATGAAGTCGTCAATGCCTATGGGCTGGCCAATGTATTAGTGGCTTTTGACGAGATTATTGCGCGTACCAGCAAGCGGATGCGTCTGGCGTTTACTGAGATTCCGGATGGCACCTATCATTTCGAAGACTTTATGGATGGTGACGGGATTGACACATTTGATATCCCGATTCATCTAGCGCTGACTGTCGCCGGGGATACCATCAGTTTTGACTTTGCCGGTACAAGCCCCCAGGTCGGGGGTAATATCAACACAACCATGAATGCTGTGCAGGCCAGTGTTAGTTATGCACTCATCGCCGTCCTCGACTCGGATATCCCGAGCAACCAGGGTGTTCTGGATGTCGTGGAAATCAAAGCAGAGCACGGTACAATTCTTAATTCAGTTTTTCCGGCTCCAGTTGCGGCGCGCGCGCATACTTGCCAACGCGTCATTGATGTTGTTCTTGGTGCTTTGTCGCAGGCACTACCAGACAAGGTTATTGCAGCTGCCAACGGCGCCAATACAACAGCCGTGTTCGCTGGCGTAGACCCCCGTAATAACCAGCCTTATGTCTATCTCGAAACGCTGGGTGGTGGAATGGGTGCGAGATCCAGCAAAGACGGCAAGGATGGTGTTCAGGTTCACATAACGAATACGTCAAATCTTCCTATCGAAGCCATCGAGCAGGAATATCCCTTGCGGGTTGAAGAATATAGTCTGGTCCAAGACTCCGGTGGTGCCGGAAAATATCGTGGCGGCATGGGTTTGCGCCGGGTAGTAACGCCGGTAGACCACATCTGTGTCTTTAACGGAGCAGGCGAGCGATTCAGATACAAACCATGGGGTTTGTTTGGTGGTGAAGCAGGTGGTTCGGGCCAGTTCCTGATCCGGGATGCCGAAGGCGAACGCCGCTTGGATGACAAACCAAATACGGTGCCGGTCAAAATTAAAACTCGGATTGTCGTCGAGACACCCGGGGCAGGTGGTTATGGCAAGCCTGATCAGCGCGCACCGGAGGCCGTCGAGCGGGATATCCAAAGCGGTAAATTTTCTGCCGCCTATATCGAACGACATTTCGACCTTGGTAAAAGTGCAGAGTAATCAGATGCTAGTTTACTCAATGGTACGGCCAAAGCTCTTAGGGGAATTTCCTGGGGCGGTCAAGCGGGCGGAAACGCTTGGTTACGATGGAACCACTTTTCTGGAATTGACAGTGCCGCCAACCCTCTCAGCGGTTGCAGGTGCCATGACAACGAGCAAGATCGGCCTCTTGACTGGTATCTTTGTTGCCTTTTCCCGAAGCCCTATGGCGACGGCCTATGACGCCTGGTCAATCCAGTCGCTATCAAAAGGACGTTTCCAGCTTGGGATAGGCAGTCAGATCAAGGCGCATCTGACGCGCCGGTTTGGTATGGAGCATCTCCCGCCCGTCAAACGGATGCGCGATTATGTTCAGGCCTTGCATGCGATTTGGGACTGCTGGGAAAACGGCACCAGGCTCGATTATCACGGCGAATACTACAATTTTGATCTGATGATCCCTTATTATGATCCGGGTCCTCTTAATCTTCCGCGTGTGCCAATCTACATCGCGGCAATCAATAAATTAATGTGTCAATTGACGGGTGAACTCGCTGACGGTCACTTGCCCGGCGATCCGATTACCTACAAGTGGTTTGACGAAGTCATGTTGCCAAATCTGGAAATTGGAGCCAAAAAATCTGGGCGCGCATTGAAAGATATCAGTCTGGGCAGTTATGGATTTATCGGCTGTGCAAATTCAGACGAAGGCCTCGATAGGGTTCGCAAGGGTCTAAAGGAACGTGTGGCCCTTTATGCTTCGACGCCCGAATATGAAAAAATTCTCGATATGCATGGCTGGGACGTCAATCTTAGTGATTTTATTGATCTCGCGCGCCAGAACAAATGGGAAGAAATGGGCAATCTCGTTTCGGAGGAAATGCTTGAATCCTATAGCGTTGTTGCCCTTGCGAAAGATCTACCTGCAGCTTTGAAGAAACGATTTGGCGGCAAGGTTGATCGGATTCAACTGGATGAGAATTGGTTCGATGCCATGTCCGATGAACAAATCAGCAGCCTTGTCACCGAAATCAAAAAAATCTAGTGAGACGAAAATCTATGGTGAATGAACGTTTCGATTCCACCAGTGGTGCAGATTTTGCACAGGAAGACTGGAAGCGACTTTGTCAACGAGACCCGAATTCTCTTGCTGTTGTCGAACCAAAGCGTGAAGTAACTGTCGCTGAATTGATTGCCATGGTCCGGTCACGTGCCGGACAACTGATTGCTCAGGGAGTGACACCTGGAAGTCGTGTAATTGTTGCCAGGCCAAATTCAATCGAATTCGTCGTTGACTACCTGGCTATTCGTTTGTGCGGTGCCGTTCTGGTGAATTTACCGTGGTCTGCAGGTAACAGCATTATCGAACTGGCAGAAATTCTGGATGCAAACTGCATCATCCTGGCTGAGCATCTGGTTGGCGATAACCCTTTGTTCAAACAATTGGGTGATCACCGTTTTAGGCCTGACGAAGAAGCGCCGATTGGCCCGAAGGAGTGCATTCCGCGAAAAGCTGAGGATATAGTCTGGTTGGCCTGCACATCCGGTACCACGGGCACACCGAAGGCAGCGATGCATTCAGCTGCAACACTGGAACGGCAAACCGAAGTGTTTGCGGAACATTTTGAGCTGACGGCAGATGACCCCATCCTGGTGTCCTCACCTGTCGGTCATGCCGTAGCGCTGTTGTTTGGCGTCCGGATGTCCTTGATGCTGAACAGCCTCATGGTTCTTGTGCCTCGATGGAAAATAGCTACCGCGGTCGACCTGATTGAGCGCTACAGATGTGTGTTCACTGTTGCACCGACGCCATTCCTTGTCGATATGGTCGATTATGTTGAGAGAAATGGCGCCGACAGGATCAAGTCTCTGCGGTTCTTTCCGTCCGCCGGTGCGCCGGTGCCTCGAACCCTTGTTCGTCGTGCTCTTGATGCTCTGCCTGGTTGCCAGGTCTGGTCCTATTTTGGTACCTCCGAAGCAGGGGCTGTAACTGCCGTCCCACTTGACGCCGAACTGGACAAGCGACTGGACACAGACGGCATCGCCCTGCCGGGGATTCAAACCCGAGTGGTTGACGAGGAGCTTGAACTGCGCGGGGCATCCCAGATGATGACAGGTTACTGGGGCGGTGACTCTGACGGGCGTTTGAAATCGGATGGCTGGTATTCTACTGGTGACGCAGCTGTACAACGCGAGGACGGTTATATCCGCATGATCGGTCGCGCCCGCGATATCATTCTACGTGGTGGTGTAAATATCTCTCCGTTGGAAATTGAAAACGTGCTGCTGGGGCATCCGGCGGTGACGGACGTAACCATTGTGGGTTACCCCGATGATCGCCTGGGTTCTCGTCTTGCTGCCGTGGTTGTTGCCGCCGCGCAGGTGACACTCGATGACTTGCGGGGACGCTGTGAAGAAGTGGGTCTCGCTAAGGAAAAGTGGCCGGAATTCATGACCGAGATAGATGTGATCCCGTTGTCCGCGATTGGCAAAGTCTTGCGCGGCGAGCTCGAAGAATATGTCCTGCAGCAAATTGAGCGGCGTGCCCCTGCCTGATTGGCGGCGGATTTTCCGGAGATGAAAATATGAAAACGGTTGAAGTCGGGCTTCATGTTGATGGTGATGTTTGGGAACCAGAACAAATGAAAGCAGTTGAAGACTACGGCTTTGATATCATGACGACGGGTGAGCATATTCTCTTCTTTCGCCCGATTCTGGATGTCGTAACCGTACTGGCATATGCCGCTGCTGTTACCACACGAATTAAACTTGTGCCTTCAACCCTGATCTTGCCGCTTCGTCATCCGACTATGATGGCGAAGGAGTTAATTTCTCTCGATTTATTGTCCAAGGGACGGCTGACCGCATCCGTTGGTATCGGTGGAGATTACCCCCGGGAATTTCCGGCCTGTGGGGTCCCGATGAAGGAACGGGGTGTTCGAGCCAATGAAGGAATCGAAATTATGCGCAAATACTGGTCAGGCGACCGCTTCGACTACAACGGCAAGATTTTTCAGCTTGAAGACGTCGATATGTTGCCGCCGCCTTATCAGCCAGGTGGGCCAGATCTCTGGGTCTGTGGACGTAGCGATCCCGCCATGCGTCGGGCCGCAAGGCTGGGTGATGGATGGCAACCGTATATGTATACCGCGCAGCAATTCCACGATTCCGTCGGCAAGGTAAAGGGTTTTGCCAAGGAAGTTGACCGGGAATTGTCCGATGATTTTGCTTTCACCAGTTTTATGTATGTCAGCATGCACGAGAATGTCGGGACGGCCCGCAACAACGCAATTGAGCAGATGACTTTCAGGTTCAATCTGCCAGCTGAAAAAATTGTCGACAAGTATTGCGCGTATGGTCCTGACGAACGCATCATCAAAAGCCTGGAAACCTATGTTAAAGCGGGTGCGAACAAGTTGATTGTGGCCCTGATCATGCCACCAGAACAGCGGATGACTTATGTCGAGCGCTTCGCGACGAATATTTTGTCCGAACTTCAGAAGATGAAAGTTAACTGAGAACTGACATGGCAAACAGACTGACGGTTTCCGATTTCCAGGAAATGATCGACCGGTCCCGGTTCCATCAGTTATTCCGGCCGGTTGTTCTGGACGTAAATTACGACTCCCTCGAACTGGTCATCAAAATGACCATGAGCGAAGATCTGGAACGCCAACCGAACACCAACCAATGGCACGGCGGTGCGATTTCAGCGGTCATTGACACTGTTGGTTGTTATGGCCTTGCGATGCTGTCCGTAGAGCCGCTGCCAACGATCAATTTTCGCACTGATTATATGCGTCCGGCCGTTAACACTGACTTGAAGCTGACGGCAAAAATTCGTCGCGTAGGGCGGTCAATCGGTGTTGTTGATGTCGATGTTGTTGATGACCGTAATCGCCTTATTGCAGTTGGCCGCGCCTGCTATTCTGTCAAGGGCTTTCTTCCTCTCTCCTGAGAAACGGGCAGCGATCCGAACCAGTGGCTGACGTACTGCCAGATGCGTTGCTTATCGCCCCCTTGCTTATAAAGCCGACGGACCCAACTGTCATCCGCCTGTTCCCCCCGGTGGTCATCGGCGAATCTCAACATGTCTGATCGTAGTCATATTGCACCCTCACTGTGCTAAAAGTGTGCCAAGTAAGGATTGCCTATGAAGTGTGTGAGAATTTACCCACGTTAGCCCTTTGAAAAATAGAAGAAGAATTGGTGGAGCCGAGGAGGATCGAACTCCCGACCTTCACCTTCACACTAATGCTCCCATTTAATCAACCAGATACGCGCACCGATCCCACGCGGTTGTGACTGATTGTGACTAAAATGGACTGGAATTGCCGTCAACCCAACTGACTGACGCGACACTTAGTGGGAAAGCAATCTGTTCTGTCTTGTTGCTAGGTCCCGAGGACTTAGCTCGGATTCTCTATCAGGGAGTTCCGCTTGGATCGAAGTCTGATTACCCAACCAGGTTGGGCAACCAGGTCGCAATCCCAGGGAAGACAATGATCAGCCCAATGCCTGTCAGGAACAACAAAACAAATGGCCAGATAGCCTTATAAATATTGCTGATGCTCATGTCTGGTACAACTGCCTTGAATGCAAACAATGTATAGCCAAACGGTGGTGTGATTGCACCAAGCGTAATATTTATTAGGAACAAGAGCCAGAACCAAACTGGATCGAACTCAAGTGCGTTCACAACCGGTTGGTAAATCGGGATTGTCAGCAATATCACCGCAATTGTATCGATGAACATACACAACAGGAACGGCACAGCCAACATGATGAGCACCATTACAAGTGGTCCGAACCCAAGATTTGCAACCAACTCGACCAGTTGGCTTGTCGCGCCGGTAAAGGCCAGCAGTTGTGTGAACATTTTTGACATCGCCATAATGGCCAGGATCATCGCCGAAACGGTTATTGAGGCCATGACAGAATCCCAGATCATTTTTAGGGTCAGATTACGGTAAATCCCGGCTGTTATCAGCGCACCCACAACACCGGTCGCAGCGGATTCTGACGGGGTCGCGATTCCCATCATGATAAAACCCATGACTGAAATGATGACAATAACAAACGGTAGAATGCGCACTAAAGCTATTACCATCTCGCTCGTTGACGTGTCGCTTCGTTCAGAGACAACATCGGATGGGGCAAGATTCGGATTCATAGCAATGCGAACGAACACGTAAACCAAGAATATCCCGCCAAGCAGTAACCCTGGGAGAACTCCTGAAATCAGCAACTTCGCGATAGAAACATCGGCAATAGATCCGACGATAATGGCGAGCAGACTCGGTGGAATAATTGGCGCAAGGCTAGCGCCACTAATAATCAGTCCGGCAGCAACGTCCCGGTCATACCTTCGGGCGACCATGCCGGGCATGATCGCCCGTCCTAGCATTGCAGCAACAGCCATGGCGACGCCAGACAAAGCACCGAATACTGCGGATAGCACTATGACCAGCACATACTGCCGTCCACGAACCCGCCCGACTAGTTTGTCGATGGAGTCGAACAAAACATCCATCGTGCCTGATCGGAATAGCAATTCTCCCATTAGGATAAAAAGGGGAATGGACGCGAGCGACGTTATTGAGACTGTATCGAGAACGCTGTTGGCAAACATCGGGAATCCAGCAGGCCCGATGACGAAATAAATGCCAGTCAGGATAGCGAATAAGAACGCCAAGAAAATCGGTGCACCGGACAGAAACAAGGCAAACAGGATAGCGATGCCGATCAGCAGTGTGGTGTACCATTCCATCAACCTGTAATCTCGGAAAAGGAGTTATCTTTATCCCGAAGCGCTAGTTTGGCATGGCGCAACATGTACAGAGCGCTCATAGCCAACCCAAAAGTGATGAAGCTAGAAACCCACCATTGAGGTATTGGGATAATCGCCAAAGTTTCAATATTTTTCGTGAATTGGCGGATGTTTTCCTGCAGGCTGATGTGTGCTGCCAGTCCGAGGCATCCAAACCCAATCAAGCTTATGATTGTGTGTACATAATTGGCAAATTTCTCGGGGGCAACGTCAACAAGAATGGTGACAGCCACATGACCCTTGTCCTTGGTAACTTTAGGTAAAGCAAGAAAGACCGACGCGGCTAAAGCGTAGGAGACAAAATCACTGACCCATGCTGTCGGAGCGTTAAAAAAATAGCGAGTGACAACTTCGTAGACGTAGAATGTCACGATGCTGATTAGGCCGATTGAAGCCAGTACAGCAGCGGAAAAAGTCAACCCGTCGTGGACCATAGACAGGTATCCCAAAATTCTTTTCATCACCCCCTCAATAAGATCGCCGTATGTGATTTTTGCTGGCTTGGCTTAAACAGGGAATCACTGCAATTAGGAATCCGCCGCGCTTATGCGCGGCGGATTGGTCTGGATTGAGTTATTACATACCTTTGGAGGCTACGAAGTCACGAAAAGCTTCACCAGTGGCGCCAGATTTTTCAATGGCCACTTCCATCGCACGATCTGCAAACAACTTGTTCGCTTCTTCAAGTGAGTAACCAATGCTTGTCATCTTGGCTCCGCCATCAACCATTGCTGCGTTTTCTTCGGCTAGTAACCCGTTGAAAATACCAATCGTGTCCTGCTCCAGTTTGTGACCAGCCTCAAGCAGTGCTTTTTGTGTGTCCGCATTCAACGAGTTCCACTTGTCCAGGTTCATCATAATTAAATAAGACACCGTGCCGAAAGCCGGTTCCGCGAGATAAGGCGTAACTTCGTGGAACTTGAAACCAACCGCTCCAACAGTTGGCCATACTAGCCCGTCAATCACGCCCTTTTCAGCGGCTGAGTATAGTTCCCCAAACGGTATGACTACAGCTGTACCTCCGAGTGAACCTACAATCTTATTGTATGACGGTAATGCACGGATTTTCATGCCATCTAGTTTCTTCGCCTGATCCATCGGTTCTTTCAGGAAGAAGCGAAAGCCGGTGGTTGCTGTCGGGATGGAGAGGATTTTGAGGTTTTGGGTTTTTTGGTAATGCTGATCAACCCAATCCCAGATACCGCTCTCCCGGCGTTTTTCAATGTCGCCTTCAACGGCATCGATCGCGGCTCCGATTCCAGTAGTCCCCGTATGGTATAGACCGTGTGTATAAATAAGATCAAACACGCCAGCCGTTACCGGCTGTAGTTGCTTACCGCCGGAAACCACTTCGGGCCCGTTTGGTTTAATCGAGATATTGCCGCCCGTCATTTCCTCGGCCAATTTTATATAGCCGTAGGCCATGTTGGCTGTGCCGGAGTGGTTGGCTCCCCAAGCCGTCAGCATTCTCAGCTCCTCCGCGAGGGGAGCAGTTGTCGACAACGCCAGACCAATTGTGGCAGCGGCTAGTGTCTTGAATAGTTTGCTCATTTGGGTTTTCCTCCTTCAAGTTAGCTTAAAGCCCACAAAAGGTGCTGTCCGGTGAGCTTAAACGGACTTCGCTGGGCTGAGTCAGCGTTTTCAGTCTGTTAACCAATAGTGGATATCTATATATGTAGTGTACTACATATATTGTCGAAAAACTCCCTTGCTTAGTCATGCGTGTGATTTGAGATAAAAGGCTATAAAAACCGACTCAAACGGTATTAATGCGCTGGAAGTAGCCACTCGTACTCGGTATAGTCAAAACGGCAGTAGTTGCGGGTCTCTGTTTGGGACGACGATGTTTTGTTTAGAAATTCATGCCCCAATCTCCCCACCAAATCCTCCGTCCTTAAATGCGTATAGCGCATCAGCATACGAGGGTCTTTATGACCTGTAATGGCGGCTGGTATTACCGACGAATGCAGCATGACCAGACTATGATTGATGTTCAACTACGAACAATAGGGATTTACCGATGAGAAAAATGTCGACTGTGCGATATAAACCGAAACCAGAATGCTACGACGAATTCCTGGAGGCACTTCAAACACTGCAAAATGAAAGAGCCACGGCTGTTCTACCCGCCGCTTGGACCCTTAAAAACAATTACGAAATCATTCGTGTCGTGACAAGAAGCTTGGAAGAATTTTCGCCAGATCTAAGTAATACCAACTGGCTGGATACCGTGCGCCACCTGATTCAGGAATTCAACGAAGTAGGCCGACACGCAATCCCGTTCACTGGCGATATTGTTCAAGTGCAATAACACCCTGAAAAGGGTATTGGTTTACGTGCTAACCAAGAAGTAATTAAGATGTAGGAAGAATTAGGCATTAACCAGTTAAAGCCATAAAATCTCTGAGCGAGGTATCTCCACTCTAAAAGTATCAACTTTTAGCGGCATATGATGCCCTATCCGCACACTCTCACAACCACTGTACTAGATTATTGGATGGGTCACTGCTGCTAATCCCGATTCAAAACTCACCATTGGGCGGTCGCAGTAAGATATGTTGACAATAATGCTAGATACGAGACTTTCTCATACCTCGCTTAATTGGCGCACGGCTGGCTTCGTTGTTAGCCAGAAGGAGTTTACTTAGCAGCTTGTCCAATGTTGCTTCCTCGTCACTGTTCAAAGGGTATACAAAGCGACGTTGTGCTTTAATCATCGCTGGCTGTACCGCATCAACGAGAACTCGGCCCTGCTCTGTGACCTGTGCGAGTTTCCTGCGCTTGTCAACAGAACTAAGCGAGCGCTTGACAAGCTTGCGACGTTCCAGTCGTCGTAAGACATTGGCGACGGTAATGCGGTCGACACCGAGTCCGTGTCCAATAGACACAATATCGGATACCCCCTGCTGACAAAGAACCGTTAGAACTCCGAACTGGACAGGCGTCATGTTGAATTCCCGACATTCCTCCAGAAACATCGCGACATGGATTTGATGCAGGCGGCGAATCAGGTGGCCCGGCCGGTTCCATAGATCGGAATAATCTTTGTCCTGTATGGCCTTTTTTCGTGCACGATCACTCATGTTATATGTATCAGTCCGCCTGGAGGTAGTTGTTATCAAGACTACCTAATTTTTTATTTCTTCAAAAAACAAATACTGACGCTTGAAGTTGTCGCACTCGGTGCAGCCACTTGGGAATTGGAACAACAGTTTCTGCGGGACTCACCAATCACCTCACTTGTAGTAAATTGGTCGAGCATTATGAAGCACTCGTGTCAAACAATACAGGCCTGTCGGTACCGGACCGGTCAAGGTCAAAATCGAATCGAGCCTGCCTGTAGTCAGGTGGCAGGTTCAAAGTGCCGGGCGAATGACATCGGCAAAGTGCTGCATACTGTCGAGGGACTGCTCCAGCGTGTCCCGCTGGAAATTGAGCATCAGTCCCTGTACGCCAGTCTCGGCAAGTGCCCCTACG
>Ga0187827_10006314_pt1 | contig 13592 bp, 5 predicted proteins | sample ETNtaG_39_FD_167969 | JGI IMG/M metagenome (GOLD analysis project Ga0187827, IMG submission 167969) | Marine microbial and viral communities from oxygen minimum zone, Eastern Pacific Ocean - ETNP2014_SV_150_PacBio MetaG (Illumina Assembly) | ecosystem: Environmental > Aquatic > Marine > Hypoxic... | reverse complement strand
ATTTGTTTTTTTTTAAGTAAATTTTACCATTTAAAACGATACCTTTTTCAGTTCCATCTTTTGAATAAAATATTCTAGGTTTGTTATCTTTTATTGGGTTAATTTTATTTTTATCAGAAATATCTTTATTAATAATTTTGTTATTATCATTCATATTTAATTTTTCACACTATCAGCATATTTTGATAATTTTTCAAGTATAATTTTTTGATTTTCATTATCATAATCAGGTGATAAAAAACTAACTGATTTTCTTCTTTCACCACTGTTTGCATAATTTATATTATTTGTTTTTTCAGTAAGGTCTTTGATAATACTTTGGATTAATTTAGTTCGAGAATCTAAATCTAATTTTGCAAACATTTCATCAATATTTTCTTTTAATAATTTTATATCTTCTGATTGCTTATAAATATCATCTGTTGCATTAAAATCTGCACCTTCTAAATTTGCCAACAATTTAAATCTTTCAACTCTTTTTTTAGCTAATAGTTTTGCATTTTTTTCAATTTTTAATTTTTCTTTTTTTCTTTTCTCAGCTAGCAGTTTAATTTCCTCTTCTTCTGCTATTTTTTTAACTATCATTTCAGCTTCTTCTTTTTCTTCTTCTGCTTGTTTTTTAGCTAGCATTTCAGCTTCTTCTTTTTCTTTTTGCGCTTGCAAAACTTTTTCTTGTTCAAGTTTTAACTTTTCTTCTTCTGCTTGTTTTTTAGCTAGCATTTCAGCTTCTTCTTTTTCTTTTTGTGCTTGCAAAACTTTTTCTTGTTCAAGTTTTAACTTTTCTTCTTCTGCTTGTTTTTTAGCTAGCATTTCAGCTTCTTCTTTTTCTTTTTGTGCTTGCAATACTTTTTCTTGTTCAAGTTTTATCAGCTCTTCTTCTTTTCTTTTTTCAGCTAACAATCTTTCTTTTTCTATTTTTTCTTTCTCTAATTTTCTTGCCTTTAAAACAGGATCTTCAACTATTAATGTAAATGTATCTTCTATTTTTGTGTTAATGTTTTTAGCAGTTAATCTAATTTCAATCTCTTCTGTGCTGTCTTTTTCATTATTATTAACCAAAAAAGTCCTTTGAGATGGTAAAAAACTCAACCATAAAGGAAGAGGATCTCCATTTTTTAAAGTAGCATTTAAATTTGTTCTTCCTTCTCCTTGTAATTCAAATGTTTTTCTATCAAAAGCAAATTGGCTTATACTTTCATCTCCATAGTGCTTAACAACAGGGTTTTGATTTTTTATTGGTTTTCTTAATTTAGCGTAATACTTTTTACCACTTGCATTAAAATTTTTCTTAATAAGTGAAGCATAATCTTTAAAACTTAAATCTTTAATATTTTCTCTTGAAATATCAATTCCAACTGAGGTGTAAATTTTACCAACCGCGTACTGAAGTTTTGTATAAGCAAGATCATGTCTTAATTCTGCAACCAACAAGCTAGCTTGTTCTCTTATTAATTCTAAATTACCAAATTTTGCAATTTTTTGAGCATTTTTAATTTGTTCAGTTATTTTTCTAGATACTTGATAATATCTTTCTGCAGTATCGTATTCTTCTAAAGCTAATGAATAATCAATATTTGCAAGGTGAACTTGAGAAAGAACGGCCATAGATAAAGCTAATCTTTTTTCTTTAATAATTTCAGTATTTGTTTGGTTTATTTTTTTTATTTTTGGATACATAAATACATTTAATAAATTTGCACCCATTACCGATCCGTATTCCAAATTTGTTTTATTCATCAAATGATCATTTGATGAATGGGTCCATGCAGCGTTAAAATTTAAACCTGGTAATAAAGAAGCCATGCCAACTTTTGTTTCTTGAATAGATATAGCTTCATCATAATGGCTCTTTCTTAATTCAGGTCTGTGTATTAAAGCATACTCTTCCATTCCTTTTATATTCATATCTAAAATGGTTAAGGGATCTTTTGTTTCAACAACTTTAAACTTTTGATTAGGCAATAAACCCATTAATGTTGCTAATTGAATTCTTGAATCTATAAACATTTCTTTTTGAGTTTGCAAAGCTCTTTGAATATCTAATAATTCTTTTTGGTATAACAAAGCATCCATAGGTTTTGTTAAAAGAAGTTCTTCTATTTTTTGTGAATCATTTAAAGCTTTATCAACTTCAATTAATAATGGATCATATTTTTTAATTAATTTATCAGCTGATAATGTATTCCAGTATGCTCTTATAACATCACTTGTAATATTGTGTTCTGCTTTTCGTTCCATTTCATCAGAAATTAAATAACGGTTAGAGTCTTGTCCTGCTCTTATATAAGACAAACCAAAATCTAATGCATTCCATGTAAAACCAATATCTTGAGAATTAACATCTCTTTCTCTAGAAGTTGAATAAGAAGATCCAATTGATCCTGCTAAATCACTTGTTGGTACAGTGGCGCTAGCAGTAGCATTATATCTTTCACTACCACTATAACCTGCATTTGCTGCAAATGATGGTAACATTTCAAATCTAACTTTATCAAGCTGCCTGTTTGCCATAGCAGTTTCTAATAGTTTTATTTTTAATTCTTTATTATTTTTTATCGCAAGAGCAATTGCAGTGTATAAATCAATATCAAGATTTTCTTCCCAAGATTTGTTGTCTTTTTTAATTTTTTCAATTTTTGCTATATCTTCTTGTGCTTTTTTTTCAGTTTCATATGTACTAATAGGTTCAAGGTTTCTTTTACAACCAGTTGAAAAAGCAAATAATCCTATAATAAAAAGAATAACTATCTTTTTGAAATACATGCATAAAAGGATAGGCCTTTAAGATATTTAATAAATTCAGTTACTGCCCATATTGGGCTCAATTATTAAAATTTAGCGTTTTATGCGCTTTTTAATATATCTTAGAAATACGTTTTTTTGATCTAGATCAATTCTTTTACTCTATAATTTCAGAGTGGATCATAATAATAAGAAAAAGATTTTTATAGAAGCTTTAGAGCAAAGAATAATGCTCGATGGAGCTGGAGCTTCAACATTTTTAGATCTAATTGATGAAAGAAATCAGGACAAAATATTAGATAAAAAATCAAAAAAAATTACAAAATTTTATGAAAATAAAGTTGATGATAAATCTCAAATACTTCCATTTGATCAACTTTCAAGAGATCAAAAAAGAAATGATAGAAAACAAGTTGTTTTTATAGATTCTCAAGTTCAAGACTATCAAACTTTAATAAATTCTTTTAATAAAGATACAGAAGTTTGTTTAATTCAATCAAATGAAGATGGGTTTAAAAAAATTGATAGTGTTTTAAAAGATAATCAAAATATTTCTTCCCTACACATAATTGGCCACGGTAGCGCTGGTAAAATATTATTTGGTAATGCAACTCTTTCAAATGATACCATCCAATCTTACAACCAGACGTTGAGATCCATTGGTCAAAGTTTAACAGAAGACGGAGATATATTATTCTATGGATGTAATGTTGCAAGCACTGATGGTGGTAAAACTTTAATTAGTAAAATTTCAGAAGTAACCAAAGCAGATATTGCAGCCTCAGATGATGTTACTGGTCAAGGGGGAGACTGGGATTTAGAGAAAAAAATTGGAATAGTTGAAACACAAAATGTAAAAGTTGTTGATTACAAACATTACTTAGCAAATGGTGTAGCTTCAGTAAGTGGTGACATGGAAGAAGGTCATGATGCTGATAACTTTAATACTCAAGATGTAGGTTCGGGTGGCTATCAATCAAGCGGCACTGGATATTTTGTTGTTACTAGAGAAAGAGCAAATGTTACCAATGGTACTATAACTTTAGATAAAGATGACGATGGCAATTCTAATGTATCTTTAGATACTGATACTTACGCTGTAGATGTTTATTTAGTTTTTATGAATGACACTGAGAACAATAAAACTGATAGGGTAGATCACATAGGTTCAATCACATTTGATAATGAAATTTATGGTATTATGTGGGATGATGCTGACACCATTGCAATGAGTGGTTTTGATAAGAGTGGAGCAACTTATCCAACTTCTTATAGTCAAAGAGGATATGAGAATACAGCATTTCATGCAAATAATGATGTAAGTTCAGGTGGACCATCTGGAGACGATGACGTTGATAAAGAGACCGACTGGGTTTCGGTATCTTCAAACCAAAGAACATTAAGAACTGGAGTTAAAAATAATACTCCAGGTGACTATATGAGAGTCTTTGTTGCTTCTAACAATGCTCCTGTTGCAGCTAATAACACAGGAATTGTTAATGAGGACGGAACTTTAACTGTGGACGATGGAGCTAGTGCAAATTCTATTACAACTGCAGCAGCTTCTCACGATAGTTCACCTTTTGATATTAGTGGTCAAGAGGTAAATGCATATGGATTAGCATTTAGCGCAGATGGAACTAAGATGTTTGTTGTGGGTGATGGTGATGATGTGAATGAATATACATTATCTACAGGTTTTGATGTTTCCACCGCCTCTTTTGTTGATAGTTTTAGTGTTCTTTCTCAAGAAAAAAGCGCAGTGGGATTAGCCTTTAACACCGATGGAACCAAAATGTTTGTTTTGGGTGGATATGGTGCTGTTAATGAATATACATTATCTACAGGTTTTGATGTTTCCACAGCCTCTTATGTTGATAGTTTTGATATCAGTTCTCAAGAAATAATTCCAAGAGGGTTAGCATTTAACAATGATGGAACTAAGATGTTTGTTGTGGGTCAGAGTGGTGATGATGTGAATGAATATACATTATCTACAGGTTTTGATGTTTCCACCGCCTCTTTTGTTGATAGTTTTAGTGTTGTTTCTCAAGATATAGCCCCAGGGAAATTAGCCTTTAACACCGATGGAACCAAGATGTTTGTTATGGGTTATAGTGGCTTAGATGTTAATGAATATACATTATCTACAGGTTTTGATGTTTCTACTGCATCTTTTGTAGGTAGTTTTAGTGTTAGTTCTCAAGATACAAGTCCATATGGATTAGCATTTAGCGCAGATGGAACTAAGATGTTTGTTATGGGAAATACTACTAATGATGTGAATGAATATTCTCTAGTCAGCCCATATAATTTGATTAATGTTACAGGGGAACATGACGGTGATGTTTTAGGAGATGATACTGATGCTGATGGCGATAGTTTAACAGTAGCTTCTGTTAGAACAGGATCAAGTGAAGGTAGTGGAACTGCTGGAACATTAGGTTCAGCTTTAACAGGAACTTATGGTCAATTAACTTTAAATGCTATTGGATCTTATACTTATGTTGCAAATCAATCAGCAGCTGATGATTTAGATGCGGGAGATATTGTAACAGACTCTTTTAATTACACTGTTTCTGATGGAACATCTACGGATACAGCAACTATAGTTATAACAGTTATTGGTATTAATGATTCCGTTACTGCAGCTAATAACACAGGAGTTGTTAATGAGGACGGAACTTTAACTGTGGCAGATGGAGCTAGTGCAAATTCTATTACAACTGCTGCAGCTTCTCACGATAGTTCACCTTTTGATATTAGTGGTCAAGAACCATATGCACAAGCAGTACAATTTAACAATGATGGAACCAAGATGTTTGTTACAGGTAGTGGGGGTGATGATGTTAATGAATATACATTAAGTACAGCCTTTGATGTTTCCACCGCCTCTTTTGTTGATAGTTTTGATTACAGTTCTCAAGAGACTAATGCAAGGGCATTAGCCTTTAACAATGATGGAACTAAGATGTTTGTTATGGGTACTGGGAGTGATGATGTTAATGAATATACATTAAGTACAGCTTTTGATGTTTCCACCGCTTCTTTTGTTGATGGTTATAGTCTAAATGATGGAGACCCAGATGGATTAGCATTTAGCGCAGATGGAACTAAGATGTTTGTTACGGATCTTGATGCTGGTGGTAATGATGATGATGTTAGTGAATATACATTAAGTACAGCTTTTGATGTTTCCACCGCCTCTTTTGTTGATAGCTATGATGTTAGTTCTCAAGATGAAGGCCCATCCGAAGTACAATTTAACATTGATGGAACCAAGATGTTTGTTCTGGGTTATATGAATGATAATGTTTATGAATATACATTATCTACAGGTTTTGATGTTTCTACCGCCTCTTATGTTGGTAGTTTTGATGTCAGTTCTCAAGAAACTCAACCATATGGATTAGCCTTTAACACCGATGGAACCAAGATGTTTGTTGTGGGTGGACATGGTGATGATGTTAATGAATATTCTCTAGTCAGCCCATATAGTTTAATTAATGTTACAGGAGAACACGACGGTGATGTTTTAGGAGACGATACTGATGCAGATGACAGTGCTTCTTTAACAGTAGCTTCTGTTAGAATAGGTGCTTCAGAAGGAAGTGGATCTGCTGGAACAGTAGGTTCAGCTTTAACAGGAACTTACGGTCAATTAACATTAAATGCCAACGGATCTTATACTTACGTTGCAAATCAAAGTGCAGCTGATGATTTAGATGCGGGTGATGTTGTAACAGACTCTTTTAATTATACTGTTTCTGATGGAACATCTACAGATACAGCAACTATAGTTATTACAGTAATAGGTGTTAATGATACTCTTACTGCAGCTAATAACACAGGAGTTGTTAATGAGGACGGAACTTTAACTGTGGCCGATGGTGCTAGTGCAAACAGTATTACAACTGCTGCAGCTTCTCACGATAGTTCACCTTTTAGTGTAGGATCACAAGAAATTCTTCCTGCATGTTTAGCTTTTAATAATGATGGAACTAAGATGTTTGTAGCGGGTAATAATGGAAATGATGTAAATGAATATACATTGTCCACTGCTTGGGATGTCTCTACAGGATCATATTCTCAAAATTTTTCAGTAAACTCCCAAGATGGTGAACCTTTTGGTATAGCATTTAACAATGATGGAACCAAAATGTTTATTGCAGGTGCCGACGGTGATGATATTCATGAATATACATTAAGTACAGGTTTTGATGTTTCTACCGCCTCTTATGTTGATGCATTAGATGTCAGTGGTCAGGACAGCAGACCTTGTGGAATACGTTTTAATAACGATGGAACCAAACTGTTTATGACTGGATTTTATAGTGATTATATTAATGAATATAACCTTTCTACAGCATATGATATTTCGACCGGATCCTACTCTCAAAGATTTTCAGTAAACTCCCAAGATATTTATCCTAGAGACGTACAATTTAACTTAGATGGAACCATGATGTTTGTAATGGGTGGTGCCGGCGATGATATTAATGAATATACATTATCTACAGGTTTTGATGTCTCTACAGCATCTTTTGTTGATAGCTATGATGTTAGTTCTCAAGACGGAAACCCTTTTAGTATGACTTTTAACAATGATGGAACTAAGATGTTTATGCTGGGTTATGATGAGGATAAAGTTCATGAGTATGCATTAGTCAGCCCATATAGTTTAATTAATGTTACAGGAGAACACGACGGAGATGTTTTAGGAGACGATACTGATGCAGATGACAGTGCTTCTTTAACAGTAGCTTCTGTTAGAACAGGTGCTTCTGAGGGTAGTGGAACTGCTGGAACATTAGGTTCAGCTTTAACAGGAACTTATGGTCAATTAACATTAAATGCTAATGGATCGTACACATATGTTGCAAATCAATCAGCAGCTGATGATTTAGATGCAGGTGATGTTGTAACAGACTCTTTTAATTATACTGTTTCTGATGGAACATCTACGGATACAGCAACTATAGTTATTACAGTAGTAGGAGTTAATGATACTCCAGCAGCAGTAGATGATACAGACTCAGTTGATGCAAATGAAACAACTACAGCTACCAATGGCTCATCAAGTGATGTTCTAACGGACGACACTGATGCAGATGATAGCGCTTCTTTAACAGTTACAGCTATTCAACCAAGTGGGGGTTCTTCTTCAAGCGTTTCAACAGGGAGTTCATATAATAGTAGCGGTACAGAAGTTACAGGAACATACGGTACTTTAACCATTGGAGCTGATGGATCCTACACATATGTTGCTGATCAAGATGCTGCAGACAATATAAGTTCTGGATCTAGTGAAACAGATGTTTTTACATATACAGTTTCTGACGGAACAACAACAACTACAGCAACATTAACGATTACAGTTTCAGGAACTGAAGCCGAAACCACAACTGAAGAAGATGATGAAGAAACTAAAAAAGAAACTAAGAAAGAAAAAAAAGAAGCTAAAAGAGAAAGAAAAGAAGCTAAAAGAGAAAGAAAAGTAATAAAAAGAGCTAAAAGATTTATATCTAAAAATTTAGACTTACCAAAAACTTCAATAACAAAAAATTCTGAATTTAATCAAGGTTTAAAACTAGTAGATTTGGTTGCAGAGTCTAAAACAACAGAAGTAAAAGAAAAAAATGTATATGCCGACAAAATTAAAACTAAAATTACCAAAGAAGGTTTAAAAGTTAATTTTAAAGTTTTTAATGATGAAGGAAAAGAAGTTCAAAAATATTATGGATTAATGAAAGACGGTTCTCCTTTACCTAAATGGATACAAATTGATCCTAAAACAGGAAAAACTAAAATAAATATTCCCAAAGGAACAAAACTTCTTGAATTTAAAATTATTTCAATTGATGCAGACAATAATAAAAAACAAGTAACTGTTGAAATAGATCCTAAAAAAATTGCTAATGATAAAGAAATTATAAAACAAAATAAAAAATTAGCTAAAGCAAAAAAAATTGAAGTAAGTAATGATGGTGTAGTAAAACTTAATTCTATTGATAAAGACGGTTCAGTGAACAAAACAGTTACAGACACTCTTAATGATGGCAGTAAATCTTTAAAAGATATAGTAAAAACAATTAAACCAAATGAATTTTTAAAATTAGAATCAAACCTAAGAGGTAATGAGCATGTAGTTGATTTACCCGTAAGTCTACATTTTCTATTACAATATGAACTGAAAACTAGTTTTGAAAATCTAAAAATAGTTTTAAAAGATGGTCAAGAACTTCCGAACTGGATTAAGTTCGACCCTAATAGTGCTAAAATTATTTCTAATCCTCCTAAAGATGTTAGTTCAATTGATTTAAAAATTATTGTTGAAGACCCCAATGGAGAAATAACAGTTAAAGATCTAACTATTAATTTTTCTAAAGAAAATTCATCAACAACTGAGAAAATTTTAGATACTAATAATGAATTTGTAACTCTGACCGCACAATTATCGAAAGAACATGCCAAATTGGATGATTACGGATCTCAAGTAATAGATAGTTTATAAAAATTAACCTATATTAAAAACGTGAAAAATTTATTCATTGTAATTCTATTAATTTGCGGAAGTTTTATTTCTGCCAATACAGCAGAAACTGAAGCAAAAGAAGCTAGGGCTTTAGTTGTTGCTACAGAAAAAGTAGCTATTTCAAGCGAAATTTCCGCACGTGTTGAGAAAATTAACTTTTTAATGGGAGATGCTTTTAAGAAAGGTGATGTTTTAATAACCTTTGACTGCAAATTATATAAAGCTCAATTAGAAGTTCTTAAAGCTGATCACAAAAGTGCAAAAGTACAATTAAAAAACGATAAAGAACTTTTAGACATGAGATCAATTGGTGAACTTCAATATCAATTGTCCGAGTCAGCACTTAAAAAAGCTGAAGCAGAATTATCAATTGCAAAATTAAATGTTGAAAGATGTAATATTGTTGCTCCTTATGATGGGAAAGTTATGGATGTTTATACAAATATTTTCGCAAGCATTGAACAGAGAGAACCATTAATGGATATAGTAGGGGACGGATTATTAGAAGCAGAAATAGTTGCGCCTAGTAATTGGTTAAAATGGTTAAAAAAAGGTCACTCGGTTAAAATTACAATAGATGAAACCGGCGAAGTTTTAGATGCAATAATTATTAGTTTAGGAGCTGCAGTGGATGCTGCCAGCCAAACAATAGAATTAAAAGCTCAGTTTAATAAAAAATATGAGAGTTTAATTCCTGGAATGAGTGGGATAGTTAAATTTGAGTGAAGATAAAAACATTAAGATAGCAAGATTAATCGGACTTGAAAAAAAAGCCCGTGATGCTCGATCTAAAGATGAATTAAATTTTGTAGTTGTTAATGAGACAAGAGAAATAATTAATTATACTAATTCTTTTTTATTAATTAAATCTGCGTCCAATAATTATAATGTTAGCGCAATTTCAGATCTAGCAACAGTAGATAGAACTTCACCTTTAGTTTCTTATGTTGAAAAAGTAATTAATCATAAATCTAATTCTAATTTAAAAGACATTACACTTATTGATCTTAATGATTTTACAAAAACATTAAAAATAGCTAAACCAAAAAACATTCCTCAGTTCATACTATGTGTTCCTATTTTTTCACCTCAAAAAGGTTTACAAGGATATTTAATCTTATCACGAAATGAAGCATTTCAAGAAAATGAAAATGAACTAGTAAGACATCTGGCTAGTACTTACGGTCATGCGTTTAATACATTTTTAATAAATTATTCAATTGTAGATTTTTTAAAAAAAAATTTTTCAGGAGTAAAAGGATGGATTATCTTTATTGCTATAATTTTGATTTTTCTTATTCCAGTTAAAATTACAAGTACAGCTCCCGTTGAAGTAGTTGCAAAAAATCCTTTTATTGTAACTTCATCTTTTGATGGAGTGGTAAAAAAAATAGAAGTAAATAATAACGATAAAATAAACTTAGGCGACCTATTAGTTAGGTTAGAAGATATTGACTTATTAAATAATTATAACTTGGCTAATCAATCCTTAGAAGTTGCTGAAAAAGAACTTCTTAGAACTAGACAATCTTCATTTACAAATAATGAAGAAAAATCAAAATTGGCTGAACTTGAAGCACAGGTAGATTTAAAAAAAGTCGAACTAAATTCTTCCAAAGAAAAGTTGCAAAATTCAAAGATTTATTCAGAAAAACAAGGGATAGCTATAGTCGGCAGAAAAGCAGATTGGCAAGGAAAACCGGTCGAAGTAGGCGAAAAAATACTAACTATTTCTGATCCTAAAAATGTCGAGTTTTTAATATGGTTGCCAGTAAAAGATTCAATTATTATTAAAGAAAATTCAGAAGTTAAAATTTTTCTAGATATAAATCCTATAAAACCATTAGCAGGAAGATTGCTCAGAGCATCTTATGAGCCAGAGTTATCTCCAGAAGAAGTTTTATCTTATAAAATAGTTTCAAGTTTGGAAAAAGATCAAGAGATTCCAAGAATAGGTTTAAGAGGAACTGCAAAAATTTATGGTTCAAAAGTAACATTATTCTATTACTTATTTAGAAAACCAATCACATTTGTTCGTCAATTAATCGGTATATGATAGTTCCATATTTACGAGAAGATTTAGAAATATTTAGAGGAAACAGCAGAGAAGATGGATCTCCCGCATGGCTTTTATATGACGCCTTGAGAAACAAATATTTTACACTTGGAATTACAGCATTTAGGTTAATTAAAAATTGGAGAGGTGGTGAAGATATAAAAACATTTGAAAATAAAATAAATAAAGGTGGATTAGAAACAAATGGTGATGAAATAAAAAGTTTTATTGATTTTCTTCAGCAAAATAATTTAATTATTCAACCAAGAGGACAAAATAATTCATTACTTTTACAACAAAAAAATACTTTAAAAAGAAGCTGGATACTAAATTTAATTCATAGTTATTTATTTTTTAAAATACCATTAGTAAGACCCGATGATTGGTTAGGCAAAACTTTAAAATATGTTAAATCTTTAGGTTCAAAGAAGTTTAGAAGTGTAATTTATATATTAGGTTTTGTTGGAATCTGTTTAGTAATTCAGCAATTTGAAAATTTTTTAACTACATTTCTTTATTTTTTTTCATTTAAAGGTTTAATGCTTTATTTAATAACTTTAGTTTTTGTAAAATCTTTACATGAATTAGGACATGCATACATTGCTAAATATTTTGGTTGCAGAGTATCAGCAATTGGAATTGCTTTTTTAGTATTTTTTCCTTTTTTATATACAGACACCACTGATGCGTGGAGACTTAGAAATCATCGAGAAAGATTAATTATTAATTTTGCAGGAATTCTAACCGAACTTCATTTAGCACTGATTGCAACTTTCCTTTGGGCAATACTTCCTGACGGTGGATTAAAAAGTGTAACATTTTTTATTGCAACAACTAGCTGGATATCTTCGTTAGCAATTAACGTTAGTCCATTTATGAGATTTGATGGTTATTATGTTTTTGGTGATTGGCTAAAAGCAGAAAATTTACAACCTAGATCTTTTGCTTTAGCAAAATGGAGATTAAGAGAAGTATTATTTGGTTTTAATCATCAACCACCTGAAGAATTAAATCCTTCAAGAAGATTGACTTTTATTACATATGCTTGGTTTACTTGGATATATAGATTTTTCTTATTTCTTGGGATTGCTTTATTGGTTTATCACTTAGCGTTTAAATTTTTAGGAATCTTATTATTCGTAATTGAAATTTACTGGTTCATTTTACAACCAATAATAAAAGAAATGAAACAGTGGTGGTTTATGAAATCTGAAATGAGTATTAACAAGCAAACTATTCGATTAATGGCTATTTTACTCATTATATTGATGGGTTTATTTCTGCCATGGAAATCGTCTTTAAAAATTCCAGCTGTCTATGTTTCAGAGCAATATTCGAAAATTTACTCTCCATATCCAGCCAAAATAGAAGAAATATTTGTTGAAAAAGACGATGTAGTTAAAAAAGGGCAATATTTAATTGAATTGAAATCACCACAACTTGAACAAAAAATTAATTCTACTAGAAGAAAAATTCAACTTATCAAAACTAAAATAAATAGAATTAGTAGATCTGCCGGTAATTTAGATCAGTATATGACTTTACAACAAAGGTTAATTGAACTTAAAACAGAATTGACCGGTTTAAATAAACTACAATCAAAGTTAAAAATTAAATCTCCTACAGATGGAAAAATAAAAAATTTTTCTTATTTATCAAAAAACCAATGGGTTAGTAATTTAGATGAATTGATGGGTATTGTTAAATATGGAACTGGTAATGTTGTAGGGTTTCTTAAAGAAGAAGAAATTTATCGATTTAAATTAGATTCTAATGCAGTTTTTATACCATTTGATGGTCAGCATAATAATATTAAACTAGTTTCTAAAAGTTTAGATCAATCAGCAGTTTCAGTACTACCTTATCTATCTCTAATTTCAAAATATGGAGGTCCAATAGCATCAAGACCTTTTATTTCAGGAGATTTTGAAAGTAGACCGATCACAGCTCATTATAAAGTGTCATTTGACTTAATTAATAAAGATCAAACTGTTGATTGGCAACTTCCTGGATATGTACACGTAAAAGGTAATCGATACAGTCCTTTTATAAAATTTACAAAAAATATTTTATCCTTATTAGTTAGAGAAAGTGGATTTTAATAATTAAAATTTTCAACTTTTTTTCTTATAATCTTTTTCACTAAACTACTTAATAACTATTCTTTTAAAAGTTTTTGATACATTTCTTGATCCGTATCACCTTCGCACCCGATTAGAAGTACATTTGAATTAGAATTTAGATTAATTTTATTTTTAA
>Ga0187827_10006313_pt1 | contig 13593 bp, 8 predicted proteins | sample ETNtaG_39_FD_167969 | JGI IMG/M metagenome (GOLD analysis project Ga0187827, IMG submission 167969) | Marine microbial and viral communities from oxygen minimum zone, Eastern Pacific Ocean - ETNP2014_SV_150_PacBio MetaG (Illumina Assembly) | ecosystem: Environmental > Aquatic > Marine > Hypoxic... | reverse complement strand
TGCCGAGGCCTGCCCTGGTACAGGCCAAGAAGTCCTTCACCGCGAATTGCTCGACACGTCCCTTCAAATTTGCCCCCGTGCGATGTCACACCGGTGTAGTTTCATATTGGCCGTCACCGATACCCCCAAGGAAGCCAGCACGTGAAGAAGATCCGGTTCCTCGACTTGTTCGCTGGTTGCGGTGGCCTCTCCCTTGGCTTCGAGCATGCGGGCTTAGAACTCGCTACGGCGGTCGAGCTCTCGCCCATGGCCGCGGAGACGCACTTCCGCAACTTCCACCTACGCAACGAGGCATGGGACAAGGACCTGTGGAGGCAAGTCCTCGAAAGCAGTGATTCCGGGGAGGGTGGGAAGAAGACCTTCGCGAAGCAGATCGACCACGGGATGGTGGTGGGCAGCGTCTTGGACTTGCTTAAAGACGACGAGTCAATGGCCATGCTCGAAGACCTCGGTCTGGACGTGATTGCTGGTGGGCCTCCTTGCCAAGGGTTCTCCATGGCAGGTCGTCGAGACCCGGACGACAAGCGCAACAAGCTGCCTTGGGCTTTCCTCGATTTCGTGGAACGGCTCAACCCGAAAGCGGTGGTCATCGAGAACGTGGCTGGCATCAACATGGCATTCACGTCGCGTGGCGGAATCAAGCCAGCCTTCGCCCAACTCCATGAGGCGCTCAAGGAGGTTGGCCGCGGCTACCGGGTTCAAGCGATCGAGGCCAATGCCAAGCACTTCGGGGTGCCCCAAAACCGTCCACGAATGCTCTTGGTTGGAATCCGCGAGGACATAGCTGAGGACAAGTGCATCGAAGTCTCCGACGAGCCGTGGCGCTCCGTTGACGCGTTCGAGGCCCTCCGGTGCGGCGGCGACCCCACGATGGGCTTGGGTCTCGTGCCCGAGGTTGGTTCGATCGTGGACCGGAGGCGCGGCATGAAGCGCCAGCCGAATTTACTCACGGCGGCAGATGCCCTAAGCGACTTGGACGCCGATGGATATCGAGACGATCCCGGCGACGTCAAATATTTCGAGCGGAAGCATCGCTATGCACGGAAGATGCGTGGCGGACGTCGAAACGTGAAAGCGCCAAAGAACCACAACACGCGCAACCACTCCGCCAGGGTGGTCGAACGCTTCGACCTCTACCACTTCTTCGCCGACGAGAACATTTCGAACTCGGTGCTTGGGCTACCGACGCGTATCGACGACGAGTTCAAGGCGCGACAGGCAGTTGCAGAAAAACTGGGTGACCACGCCAAAGCCGCTCTGCCAGGGCGAAGCTTCGAGAAGGAAGGCGACCGCGACCTCGTGGATGTCGTGATGCGGCTCGCAACGCTCAAGCACACCCAACGCGTCGTGAAGGACGACGAGCCCGCACCGACGGTCGTGACCTTGCCTGACGACTACGTGCACCCATCCGAGGCGCGCATCATGACCGTCACCGAGTTGGCACGCCTCCAATCCTTCCCCGACTGGTTCGAGTTTCGCTCAAAGGAGACCACCGGTAGCCACAGGCGCAAGGTGGAGGTCCCCCAGTACACCCAGGTCGGCAATGCCGTGCCGCCGCTCATGGCGCAGGCCATCGGGGAACTACTCGTCGAAGTCTTGCGTCCCTAGCTAGGCCAAGGAGTACTCTCCTTCCACCTTGAAGAGTCGAGGCAAATTCAATGCCTTGGTGCGAAAGAGCATCCCGTGGTCTCGAGTTCCACCTTCTGGCTTCTGACGAATGGTGTGGTCCACGAACACCGTGCCGTCGGCCAAGAAATGGGAGAAGGCGGAAAGCTTCGGGGAAGACGTGTGGAGGACCTTGCCCAGTTGGAACCCCTTCCCGCTAGACAGCGTCACCTTGTTGGCCTCTACCCAAAATGTCGTGTTGTGCTTCTCGGATAGGGCTGCCTCCAATTCCACCAGCTTCCACACGGCAACCCGTTCTGCGCCGGACGGCCCATCCCAATGTTCATTCAACAAGCCCTCTGCCAGGTCTACCGAGAGCTTGAGGCCTTGCGGGTTCGGGGCGTTGCCGGTGACTGAGCACTGCAGGTACTTCAGCCCATCATCCTTGAGGTAGCCGCACTTGGCCAAGAGCCCAGCGTAAGACTTAGTAGGACTCCTTTCCTTGTCGAACATCTTTGCGAACAGCGTCTTGTTCGCATTTCCACTAACGGAATGACCGCTCTTGATCTCGATGCCCTTGTAGTCAGGGATGCGCCGTGAATTGGGCTTGATCCCCAAGGCAGCCTCTACTGCTAGCCCAACGGCATTGTCGCCACTGGAAACGGCCGGGAATGCGCCGCTAGCTGCCAAATTCTCCAGTTTCAAGAGGAGTTCCGAGGCAATCCCTGATACCACAGGAGCAGCCCTATCGAAGAGTTCCTTGACCTCTTCAACCCCGTTCCCTGTCCTGACCCGGTCCGTGAGGTTCGATACAGCGCAGATGGCACCGTCTTGGACAAGGGCAATCAGGTCTCCGGCCTTCGTTTCTGGGTAGAGGCTCGGCAACTTCTGTATCCAAAGCCGTGGGTCTCCTGCTTTGGTGCTGGGCCGGTAGAGGGAGAGCTTTGCCTCCCTCAAGCCGCTCGCCGTTAGCAACGAAACGCCGACTTCGACCTTGTACTCTTGGCCTTTAGGCTGTTCCAAGTAGTCGTGGAAGCCCGTCGCGGCAAAGCCAGTCCGTATCAAGAAGTTTGCGTCGACGATGCTCTTCTCGAGTTGGGTGGCAGTGACCTCGAACAAGCCAACCTCGACGCTACCGATCGAGGCCAACTGGCCGAAGAGCTCCTGCTCGCCTTGTTCCTGTTGCCGCATAGCCGCAGATTCCTACCCTCCGCTCATCAGGTTCTCACCGCGATCGGCTACGACACGTCATCGAGGAAGACAATCCGGCGACACTAGTGGTCTAGTTCCTCTGCCGTGGCATATACAGATTTCGGCAATCGGTACAAAGCCTTCTGAATGGTGATCTCCGACTTCTTTGGGTCCCATGGCTCCACATAGCGGGGCACATTGCCACCCGTACCGACCAAGACCCCATCACGCTCCTCTACCGTGATGCCCTCAGTCCAGAAGTACCAGGCAAGTTCGTTCCTCATCCCCAAGTACTCCCTGATTCGGCCCAAGAATTCCCTTTCATCGGGCTCGAGGGGCCGAGGATGCCTCCTTGACATTGCGAGCCTCCTTCTAGCTCACGGCGATTTGTCGTCGAGCCGGTGAGGCTCTCCACTCAACTGCCCAGATATCGGCCGAACCAAGCGTTCGACCATCCGGGCCACATCCCCGGGGTCCTCGTGTTCCCAAAACCGCAACACCTGCCACCCTCCTTTTGCCAACAACGCGTCCGTCTCCCTGTCGCGACGCCGGTTGCCATCCACCTTGTCACGCCAGTACTCGGAGTTCGTACCGGGCTGTTTGAAGTGGTCTGGGCAGCCATGCCAGAAGCACCCGTCAATGAAGACAGCTATACGAACCTTGCGGAAAACAATGTCGGCAGTACGTCTCACCTCCGACAGGGGGCGTTGGTTGACTCGATAGCGCATGCCTCGCTTGTGGAGTAAGGAACGCACCCGGAGTTCTGGCTTAGTGTCACGACTGCGATTACCGAGCATCTTCTTGCGCGTCGCCTCATCGGTCGCCCACGATTCCCTAGGCACCGACGGGTCCCTTCTCACGGGAAGGCCAGGTATTGGCTCTTATGTCCCACCCAAGCCAATCCATGAGAGTCATCACGGATTTGGCGAAGGCCCACGATGCGAACCCGCGAACCCTCGGACATCCCCCCGGTAGAGCCCTGAGGGATGTCGCTAACCGTCACATCTCCGGCAACCGTGCCCCTTTCCACTCGAATCCTTGCTGCTGAAAGGTTGTTTCTCGCTGTAGTCGGTGAGTCCAAGAGCTCCCCTTCTAGGGCATGCCCACCCCAGGGCTCGAGAACTTGCCCCTTCCCAATCTCGTCCCACAAGTGGTCACATGCGCATGCATGGTTGCACCAGTGGCAAACGTCTTCACTTGGCGTTGCCGGTTGTAGACCTGGAACGCGTTGGTCGTAGGCCTGGACCTCGTCGATTGCCCTTTGAACGTATTGGCCTCGCTGCTCTTCGCTGACGTCGACTGGTACGAGTCCTTCGCGAAGCGAGAGCAGGAAAGCGTCAACTGAGTCGATGCCATGCACCTCGGCACTCAAGTGGGCATAGAGGAGGAGCTGGTCGCTGTAGTCCTCCTCCACGGCTCCGTCGTCGCTCACGAATCCAGACTTGTAGTCGACGACGAGGAGTCGTCGCTGCCCTACGAGTACGAGATCGGGCTTGCCTTCGAAGATCCCATCGTTGGAGGTGAGGCGTTCCTCAATGAGTGGTTCACCCGTCCACTCTGCATCGTCGACGAGTTCAAGGAGGGCGGGCACTCGTCGGCGGAGCCTAGAGAAGGCACGCCGGGAGTTGGGGGCTTGCGTTGGGTCATTTCCCTCTGTGGCCATCGTCTGACAAGTGAGCTCCCAAGCTCCCTCGAGGGTCTGGCTCCGATCCCGAAGTAGGGCCTCAATGCATCGATGGACTGCCGTGCCCACTAGTGCCGCAGGGCTTCCCCCAGATCGTCGGCCGGGTCTCCTCGCCTGGTCGAAGGCCACCCCAAGGGGACACGAAAGCAGTCTTCGTAGGCGTGTCGGAGAGATCCGGCCGATCCCTTGGGACGAGGTGGGAACTGTCACCCGGCCTGCTCGGCCATGACCCAGCCCGGCCGACGTTGGAGGTCGAATGAAGACACGAAGCGGATGTCCCGGGTCCCAGCTTGTTCCTCGGCATCGACGTAGGCCGAGTCCATCCGTTCAGCCAGGTGAAGGTGCTCAATGGCATCGTCCACTGTCGGCAGTTCAAAGGGGTGGCGGACGATGAGGAGGCTGCCCCTTGTGAGAATTGCCGATACGTCACCCTCGAGGCTGATGTCGCTTCCATCAAAGTCCTGGGCATAGGCCTTGGCGAGGGCGCGCTCGTATCCGGCCCAGTACTCGATGCCGAGGGGCTGCCCCATTGTGATGTCGAGCAAGTCTCGGCCCAACCGCCAGTCGAGGAGTGGGTGGAACGCCGAGTTGTAGTAGTCGCGTATGCAGTCGTAGCAGGCAGAGTCACAACCACTGTGCGCTGGGGCCGAAAGCAAGTTGGCGACGTAGCGATCCGTAGCCTCCAATAGCTGCGTCAGGTGCGGTTCGGAACCAAGGTGGGTCGCATAGCCGGCTCCATTCTCGAGTTGGTCGGATAGGAAGACCGAGACAGTAGGTCCCGCTGTGTCGTGTCCCATCGAGTAGCCAACGTCAAGCTCTTCGAGGTTGATGTCGAGTTCCCCGCATGCCACGAGTCGGAGGAGGAAGCCGAATGAATACCACGCTCCTCGACGAGCAGGATCGTATGGCAGTAGGTCAAGCCCTTGGGCATGGGCCTTCGGGCGGATCAAGACGGCATCAGTCTTCTTGACCATCCCCAACGCTCCAACCCACTTCCGATCATCCCAGTCGGGAGCAAGCTGTCCAAGCCTGAACTCTTCCTCCTCCCAAATGTCGTAATCGACATAGGACTTACCGTTCGCAACGGGAGCAAACGTGTAGAGGCGCCCGTTGTTGTCGTTCACGACGAATACGTCACCAGGCCCGCTCGCCGCTAGGGCCGTCTCGGTCTCAGTCGAGCTCATCTCGGCTTCTACAGGGGAGATCTTGGGAACTGAGGAGCGTTGGCCCCGGGCATAGTCGCCTTCAAGGTCTCGGCCCCTCCAGTCTGATCGGAAACCCGTTGGTTCTGCGAGTTCCAGATGCCTAAAGGAATCACCCGCTACCGAACACTCGGGGCATGCGCTAAGAGCCTGGCCTTCCTCGACTCGGCGGATGCTCGAACACCTACGACAGATCGTGATCTGGTGGCGCACCCCAAGTGGGTCGACATCGGGCACCACCCGGCCACCTCCAGAAGGCCGGAAGTTCGCGAGACCCACCGCAGTGTGCACTCGCTTGTCCCAAACGGTCTCTGCCCGAGGAGCAAATGACGCTACCGCTAGGTCCAACTGGCGGTCGATCTTCTTCCAGTTGGCCTGGTTGCTTCCCCTTCCCCTACCAGCCTCGGGCTCTTCTACATAGAGGTTTCGTACCCGAGTCGGGAAGCCGAACATGGGAAGGATCCCTCGTTCTGCAAGACTTTGACTGAGGTCTCCAGAGCCCCCAGGGATCGCGAGTGCTTCGTCGATGTCCTTGAGGAGGGACCCGCCTCCATTGCCACAAGCCCAGTCGAGGAGGCCTTCTCGCTGCCCCACAAGCCCGACTTCGGCATTGAACAGCAATGCGTCGAGGGTCTTGGCAATCGTGGGTCGAAGGCCCGTGATGGCCTGGGCAATGGCCTCGCGCCTAGCGGGCCAGTCTTCGACGAGGCCAAACTCGCCGTGCACGTTGACGCCCAAGTCGAGATCCGGGTCGCTCGCTACTTGGAGCCTGAAGGCTTCCCGTAGGGTCGCTGCAGCGAGTGTCCTCCTAAGGATCTCCGGGCGGCCAAGGTCGATGAATGGCGTCGGTGGTGGGTCGTTGGTGATCCGATCGGGGTCCAAGAAGTAGTGGGCGTCATGGGTCCTCTCGCGACAGATGGTCAACGCGAAGGAGAAGGGTTCTCCGCGTCGGCCAGCACGGCCAACGCGCTGTTGGTAGTTGAATCGACGCGGCGGCATGTTGCCCATTACGACCGCCTTAAGCGCACCGATGTCAACACCCGCCTCCATCGTCGTAGTCACACTCAACAAATCGATCCCGTGGGTCCGTGGATCCTCATCGTCGAGGAAGACGTCTTGGAATCGTGCTTGTCGTCGGCCGGCGTCCAGGGTGGTCGTTTGTCCGGTCAACTCCTCTGCTCGGAGGCGAAAGGCTGGCTGGTCGGTCTTGGCGAGGTGCGCGTAGTGGTCGTCACTTCCCACCAGTGCTGGCTCCGGCGGACCGTCGAGTTCGCTACAGCAAGCGGTGCAGATTCCCGCAGCTCGGTCTAGGTGTCGCCTCGTACACTTCGAACACGTCCACTGGTGGTCCCCAGGGGGCTGGAGGACCAGCCGTTCTGGTTGGATCAGGTACTCGAGTACGGCTTCCTCGCCCTTGGGCGCCCATGCCTCTTCCACGCATGACGCCAAGTCGTCAACGTCAACGCCGTGGAGGTCGGCAACCCTTTTCCAATATCGCTTCAAGCTCACTGGCGTCTTCTGCTTGGGTTCTTTCAAGTTCTGGATGAGGTAGGAGTCACCCAAGATCCTGACGCTGGCTCGAACGGCTTCTTCGAGTGCTGACGGCTCCATGCCAGTCGGTGGTGGGACAGGGTTCATTTTGATCGATGGCTTCGCTATGGCCAGGCTCTCCAAGTCCCGACCGTTGCCGGAGAAGATGTTGAGGAGTACTTCCCTTGCGAGTCGATGCACGATTCTCCTTCGAAGGTCTTCGTGGGATTCGCTAGGCAACACGGACTTGGGTGCGGGATGGCCACCTACTGGCCAGTCGTAGAGCTCAGGCCACCTGGCGCGAGGGTTGCCGTGTGGCGGTTCCACGCTCATCGAGTGCCAGGGCCCGGCAGGGTTGGAACCCTGTTCCAGCAGCCGGTCACGCGTAAGGGCAGTGATCTGCGAGACGTTCTTCCCGAGTCGAATCTTGTCCCTGAGGCATTCAACTATTTCATCCGCTCCCTCCACACCATCCCTCAAGTCATCAAGTGCATTTGCCAGGTCCGGGTAGTCGTCTCGCACCCTGTGCCTAGCCTCAGCGTTGCGACTACCTGACTGGCCATTGGCCACCCTTCGGGCATAGTCGACTTCGGCGTCAACGTGCTCGCTCCCGTCGTCAATCGTGGATTCGACGAAGAGCTGTCGAAGGATGTCTCGATAGTGGTTGACCTCTACGCCGGTGGCGAACTTTGCGGCGTCCTGCCTGCTATCGGAGAACATCACTAGGCGCCCGAGTTGCCCGTCGCCTTCGCTTCGAAGCTCGCGAACCAGGCTGTCTACGAGCACCTGGTTGAGCTTGGCCAACCCAGTTCGCATACCACGAATGGGAGAGCGGGTACGAGCCTCGCTATGGACAGACCTTCTAGTGAAATGGCCTCCATCTCCCCTTGCCCAATTTGCCTCCCAATCCGCACCGCATTGGGGGCAAGCAATGGGGAGCGCTGGAACCCTGCTAATTTCCGTGTCAGTGGTTGAACCCCTGTCCACTGACGACTCGAACGTCCATCCATTCGACTCGGTTTGCCTTTCATGCACCAACTCTCCGGTGGCGAAGTTCAGCCGCGCCGGCAAGAACTTGAACTTGTACTTCTTGTCGCCATCAGTGCGCGTCCACTCGGAAGCGCAAGCCAAATCGGCCTTTGGAACCTTCCTAGGCCAGAAGAGTGCATAGTTCCTACAAGTCTCGCGGCCAAAGGCCTGATCTGGCGAGGCCTCCATGTCCCCCAGGTCGGCAATCAAGAATCGCTCATCCTGTCCGAATAGTGGTTCGTGGTCATCCAGTGACGGTGCGAGGAAGCCCCCGAGGAACATCTCGCCACACGGCTGGCAATAGAGGAGTCGGAGTACCTTCTTGCCACACCTGTCACCACAACGATGCCGGGGCTGGTCCCACAATCGCCCAACAGTCCGCTCAGGATGTTGGAATTGCGGCTCGACTTCCGGGCAGTAACGGTCCGTGCAAGCCCAGATTCCGCTTACGTTCCGGAAGAATAGGTGGGCGCGAGCTCGAGGCACCCGCCCTTCACCTGAATGGCGTCCTGCGACGTCCATGGCGTGGAAAAGGCCAGCCATTGGCTCCGAGGCGACGGCACCGTCCTCCCTGGACGCCCCTGGGAAGAGCTCCGCGTCCAGGGCACTAAGTCGCATGGCCTTGCCATCGCAGGCTGCATCCATGGCCCTAGCTGCATTGGACTCGACCAAGAGGTCATGCGCTTCCATCGCACCTGCACCCGATTCATCATGAACGAGGCGTTCAAAGTCTTCTTGGAAGTCCCCGGGGTTGGCTCCCGTACCCTTCTGGGGTGCCTCGATTTCCCCTTCGTGAACGTCAAATGAGTCGCTCCTCGCCCCAAAGAAGTCTGCGAGGAATTTCAGGCCACCTTGGCCTGGCTCAAGTGAGGCCGAGGTGGCAATGAACCGGACTTGGTCGGAGTCTGGCTTGAGTCCTAGTTCGTGGAGTAGGCGGCGCAAGAGGTAGGCAACTTCCGTGCCTGCTGTACCCCGATGCATGTGGAGCTCGTCGACGACGACATGGAACACGTTCGACGGGTCTTCCAGCCATAAGCGCGTCTGCTCGAATATCGTGCGTTCCCTTGCGCGCATGAGCATGACGTTGAGCATCGAATGGTTCGAGATGAGGATGTCTGGTGGGTGGGACTGCATGTCCCACCGACTCCTCATTTCCGCTCCATCAACCCTGGGCAAGTAGAACCGACGTTCCGGGTCGTCTCCAATGCGATCAGAGCGACGGGAGGCCTCGCGCATTAGCTCACGCAGTTCATCGACGCGACTTCGATTTTCGGGAGACCCAGAGACGGGTGACCGGCCCGTGTAGCGGCCAAAGTAGAACCTATGGCCATTGCGGTATTCGTCTAGCCAGGCACGGACCGGATCAGAGTCGAGCGAGCGTCGGAGGCGGACCAGTTGGTCCTCGACCAAGGCGTTCATCGGGTAGATCAGGAGAGCTCGGATGGCCGGCAACCTGCCCGTTTCGGCCGTCCTCTGCGCAACCCAGTTGTCGTTACTGGCCTTCCACCAGGCGCTACCCGGAGGAGATCCGCCACCCCAGGCGCCATCACCAGATTCTCGTAGTAGTGCCGAGATGATCGGCAAGAGGAACGCCTCGGTCTTACCAGACCCAGTACCGGCACTTACGACGACGTTTCGACCGGCCTCGGCACTCTGGAGTGCCTGCTGCTGATGCTTGAAGACGTCAGGATGCCCAATCAGGCCACACCGAGTGAACGGAGCGAGTTCGGCCGGGGCCTCGGCATCCCTGAATGCCTGGTCGAGGCCAAGGCCGGTGAGGGCATAGTCCCTCAATACCTCGATCCATGGCTCACGCCAGAGCCCGCCATCGCGGTCGAGCAGTGACCGGCGTTCAGCCATCACCTCGTCTAGGCGAACCTTGAACGGGGTGTCGTAGTAGCGAAGGAAGTCCCCGCGGAGCCTTTCGAATGCCGTAATCCCATCAGGCATTGACCTCCCCTCCCCCCTCGGTGGTTGGCAGTTGGCCAAGCCTTCGTGCAAGTTCGTGGTAGATGCCTTCGGGCACGTTCGAGTAGCGCTCGTAGACATGGCCGTCACCGTCAGGCCGGTGGCCCCTTGAAGGCATGCGGCCATCACAGATCGTTAGAGCCCTTTCGGCGAGATCGGGGAGGCGAACGTACCTGCGAACCTCCAGACGACTTGATTGACCCCCGTTGGTGGTCGCGGACTGCCACTTCATCACTCTTTGGCCTTCGCCTTGCAAGGCACGAAACTGTCCATATGCCAAGTCAGTCTTCCACCACCTGTCAGCCTCATGCCAGAGGTGGCGCCTCCTCTCCGTCAACGCCTGCCGGTAGAGCCCCTCCTTGGGATCCCCACGGTCTTCGCACTCCTCCCATTCGACGTTGTACGGGTTGAACCATTCCGTATCAAGGTCCAAGTCCGGCGGAGCGGCCAGCACTAGTTGCTGGTCTCCGAGGGAAGGCATAGAGGCTGCTAGGGACGTGGACGGATCGACAACGAACCTTGCATTAGTTCGCGAGGCGACCTTTTCGACCACCTCGAGGTTTGCACACTTGGCAAAGATCGCAGCAGGGGCAGACTCGTGTGGCTCCGACTGACGCATTTGGAAGTCGAAGACACTTGGGTCGTCCACAGCATCCCTAAAGGACTGGAGGAAGTGGTATGGCCTGCTTCCAGTCAGGACCACGCACAAGCCCAATCCCGGAACAACGTTGAGGGTTGGCTTGGCAATACTCCACCTCCGGGCCTCCCAGTCGATGTCGAGGTGCCCAAGTGACGAAAGCTCCCTTGCGAGATTCCATGGCCTCTTTATCAGGCCATGCTTTCTGGCTAGGTGTTCAGCTGAGGCTCGAAACTGCCCCCATCTTCCGCTACCCATCTCGCTGGCCCACTGAAGGAGCTCCCCTCCGGGAGAAAGGTCATGCATCACGGTTTCCTTCAATGACTTCGCGGTATGCCTGAAGCAGTAAGGCTGCCGCCTCCGGGGCATCCTCGGCTAGAGGTGTCTTGCTTAGCGCCTTGGACCAGTCGGTGTCTGCAGCAAACGACCCTTGCGCATTCGGTCGCCGGTCGTTTAGCAAGTGCAACTCGGGTTGCCCTCCCGAACGTGATTCCAATACCTGCCAGACTGGCTCGAAGCTGGTCCACGCATCGATGCATTTCCAATCAAGATTCCCACCACCCTCAACCAGCTTGAGTGCGTGGTTAAACCATTTCGGCAGGCAAACAGTCGCATATTCAGATGGACCACCCGCTCCTAGTAGCGAAGACTCTCGTATCCCAATCGGGGCCTTCACCATCCAAGGTCGAACGACCACATCCCGGCCATGCGCGAAGGTCCCCTCGATGCTGCCTCCTAGCCGGACGCTCCCAGCACCAGGGCCAGCCTCCGCTACGATCCCATCGATTATCTCTAGGGCAACTGTGGCAAGTCCTTGTCGAATCTTGTAGTGGCCGGGTTCGAGGTGTTCTTCCCACAATGGGACCTCCTCCCCTTCCGATTCGAGCGGAAGCTCTACCTCATCTCCATCTAGCCCAACTTGATATAGCTGCGGGACACCCTCGGCAAGCTCGTTGAGTCCGACGGATGGCTCTCCACCTCGGAGATAGGTCCGCAGGCCGAGGCCGACCCGAAGCCCACCGATGAGTCGAAGGGAAAGCCCGATACCACTTGACAGGTACTGGGCAAGAACCTCCGGAGGTCTTGAGGTAGGTCGCGAATCAATCGAGAACGGCCCAACTAGCCTCCAATCAGCCAAGCTTGGATCGTCGGAGACCTGCACCGGTCCTCGAGCTAGGACACCCTCCTCAGCAAGCGGCGACAGGAAGCTCTCGACTTGTTCTACGTGCACACACCGCGTGAGGACCAAGTGGGGTAGTCCGATTGTCATGGACTCCACCGACACGTAACGAGCCATCGAATCGTCGTACCGCAATACATGGGCCGCTGCGCCTTGGAGTTCGAACCTCGTGGGATCCCCACCAAGTTCCACACCGTTCGAGAGCCAGTCATCGATCAAGGATGGGCCGAACTCGCCAAGGGGGTTTGGGGCAAACCATTCGAAGTCCTCCTCTCGCTGCAACGATTTAGATCCAAGAGCGGGCAGCTCGAGTTCCACCTCGGCACCAAGGCGCTCATCCCACTTTGCGTAAAATTGGAGTTCGGGATGCCTGCGAGACTTAATGGCCAACCCCAATCTGCCAACTGCACGACCAGTCCGTGAGTCCCTCGGCATCCCATCCCACCGCCTGGCTTCTCGAGCCAAGAGGCGCTCGCAATGCTTGTACAACTCATTGTTCTCATCTTCTAGGCAGGCGTTATTGAGCCGTCTGGCCCAAGGTTCGTTCTTGTTCGAAGTCCAGCTCCCTAGTGCCCTGCGGAGTTCGCCAGCACTGGGGGGCTCACCCCCCGGTTCGAAACCCAGGATCCTGAAAAATGCATCCAATCGATGCAGGTCAGAGCTACGCAAGAACGCGTGCTGCAATGCCGGAGCGATGAAGGGAAAGTGCGGTTGATTCGTTTCGGCTTTGAGGATTCCGAGGTCACCTCCGAGGTCCACTTGAGACCACTCCCTTACCGATTCCCAGAGGTCCAGTATCGCGGTTCGAAAATCCCCAGGGGCGCCGACATCGCGGTCATTCGGATCGAGCGCCCTCCTAAGGGGCACGTAATAGTTGGTCGCTGCGAACGTCCCATCGGCCACCATGCGCGAAGCAGCCAAGACGGTCAATGCCAGTGCCGGTAATGCTGGATGCGCTCCATTCCCTCCCTGCCGCTTCCACACCCTTGTTGTGTCAGAGATACTGGCCAACCTCCATTGGCCACTGATCCTGGACTTGACTGCTCTAGCAAGGGAGGTGGCTCCCCCTTCTTCGCTGATTCCTGAAATTTCAGCGAGAACGGCATCATCGACAGCGAAAAGGATTTCCTCGCCGGCATTCTCCTCGTTAAAGAAGTTCGAGAAGATTAGTTCGGCCCAATCTTCATAGTTCCAGCTCGAAGCTTCATCCATTAGGGTAGTACCCCATCTTGCTAGGCCTGAAAAGCACTTCGCACACAGCAGCTTCCATCAATAAGCCGCCACTGTCGTGTTGTCAACCCTGACAATAGAAATGGGATGTGACAGGGGGGACTCAAACCCCCACACCTGTTGCGCAGAGTGGTCGTTGCATGGTTCCTCTACAGGCCACTCTCTCTACGTCTTATGGCCCATCCCCAGTGCATCAAGAATGTCGGGTCCATCCAGCGTCCGAGTCATCTGGTCCAAAGCCTCTACTGCCTGTTCAACCCCGAGGTCCTCTAGGTCACAGACCGCTGAGACAACCCGGTCGCACTCGAAAGCATTCAGGCCCGGGACGAAGCTGAGC
>Ga0187827_10006312_pt1 | contig 13594 bp, 7 predicted proteins | sample ETNtaG_39_FD_167969 | JGI IMG/M metagenome (GOLD analysis project Ga0187827, IMG submission 167969) | Marine microbial and viral communities from oxygen minimum zone, Eastern Pacific Ocean - ETNP2014_SV_150_PacBio MetaG (Illumina Assembly) | ecosystem: Environmental > Aquatic > Marine > Hypoxic... | reverse complement strand
CCTGTAAGGCTCCCCTTGTTGACGGAATCTCGAACCAAATGGTTGAAGATTTAAGAAGAATTATTTCTAATCATTAATCTAAAACTTAATTATGGCAAGAGCTAAAAAGAAAGAGGAAACCCCTCCACCTAGACCCATACCTAAACGGGATTGTAAATGTGGTTGTGGACACGAATTTCAACCCAACAGAACTAATCAAACCTATTTGAACAAGCAACATGCAGACTTTGGTTACAATCATGGTAAACGAAAAAAAGTAAGGGAAAAGGAACTTGAAATTGAAACTACGTTAAGACACAACGATAGAATTCTAGCAAAATATCATAATGCCTATCAAACTGAGGAAGCTGTTTGTAATTTGAACAACTTGGTTGCAGATAGCTTCGACAGAACATTATTTGTTGGATATGCAAAATTAGGAGATGAAGGCTTCTACTACTCCTACCGATACATGTTTCACGTTTACGAAGGACCAACTCAAAAATTAATTAAAATAAGAAAAAGATGAAAGCACCAATACCAATGCCTGCAGATGAAATACTTTTTGCAGAAATGAGTAAATCTGCTCTTAACAATCCACAAATGCCACAAAACAAACCTGGGTCAAACCTATGGTTAAAATATTTAATTGTAGGTGGACTAATAGTAATCTCTGGTGTTATTGCATACCAACTCACAAAAACTATAGATGATGAAAGAAGATTCTACTAAAATCAAGCCAACAGAAATGAGTGACTTATTAATACCCGACTCATTTGAGGGCTACAAAAAAGCAGCGAAAACAATTGGACTCGGAATTGGTATTCTCACTTCATTTGTGATAGTTATTAAACTCGGTAGTATAATTCTATCTGATTTGAAGAAATCGGGGTTATAGAGATGTTATCACAAGCAGTAAAATAGATTGATGTGTTTGTACACATCATTTCTCTAATTATAATAAAGTAGCGAGGATTGAGACTTTCTCTTTATAAGGAGTATTCAGGAACTTTATTTCAATCTTTATTCCTGAAGTCAAACCTCCTTAAAAAGTTAGAGAGTAATAAACTCTAATAATACTAAGAGATATTCAATAACTTGAATGCTCTTTTTTAACGGCAGTGTGAACCGCAAGTGAAAATTAATTCTCAATTCAATCATTAGATGAAAAATTAAGTTAAACTTTCCTCGCTACTTATGTAAAGAACTATTTAATTATGGCTTCATAACTACATTGATAGACTACACAGCTATATGCTGTTTAAATTTCAACTCGAATATTTACTCAACCACCAATTGCTTAACCTCCTTCACGCCATCAATCTCAATCTCCAAGAAATAAAGCCCAACATCCAAACCAGAAACATCAAGTAGAAAGTTTTTACTAGATACCAGATACTTACTACTAGCGACTTCTTTCCCTGTAGCATCCAAAAGCTTCCAAGAACCAACAGCCTCTAAACTCTCTATTTCAATAAAGTTTTTTGCTGGATTCGGGAATATTTTAATCGGCTCTTCTACAGTTTCAGCTACACTAAACCCAGGGCAGAATTCAACTGTAATAGTAACTTCATCTGTGCTTTCTATAAACCCAAAGTCTTTTTGTGTTAGGGTGTAGGTGGTGGTTTCTGTAGGTTTAACCCAAGGCATTCCGGGGTTTACGCCTCCAAAATCACTTGTTTCTATTTCCTCATTTGGGCTCCACCAATACATATAATCCTCGTTATCACTTGTTCCTATCTGTATACTATCTCCGTTACAAATGGTAGCACCGACTCCTGCATCCGCCTCTAAATGCTCCTCATCTAACAAATGGACACTGACATCGTCTACATACACCACAGAATATTTTGAACTCCAACCACAGCCAGGAATTACCTGCCATTGAATTTCATACGTAGGTCTAAATTGCCCCCAATACATAAACTCATAAGGCTTATCCGCATAAATAGTATCTTTTATCAAATACCAGCCCATTTCTTCTGTTAACAAGGTGTCCAAGGATATATGAGGCTCAACCGCATAATCTAAAAAAACATTGAAGCCATAAGCATTTACAGTATCTTCCACATAGAGAACTATTGCATTATCAACAGAATCAGTAACATCTCTCACAAATGCACTATTATAAATACTGTCAGTATGTAAATACAGTCCAAGCTCATCGTTAGCAAAGTGGCATCCTGCCTCATAACAGGCTAGAGGTGCAAAGTGTGCATAATAACTTACTATATAGTGTTCCCCCACCTCCATAGGCTCCTTAAGTCGTATTTCTATATTCTCGTGAAAATAATTTAGGGTTGACTGGGGTGGCTGATTGTAATAAGCCGTTCCAAATTGAGCATAACCATAACCAGAATTTGCTTCGATAAAATCGTAGGTATCATCAAAATATAAAGTCAATGGCATTTGTGTATTTATATAGTTTGGACTAGTGCCCCCACTCGTATTTTGATCAGTGGGTGGTACAAACCAAGGTGGTGCCCAGTCGTCTATAACTCCATTAAACATATAAGTGGGAAGATCAATATAGGTTTCTAAACTTGGGTTAGGAACCAAGTTTTGGGCAAGTAGTAGTACAGGATTAAAAATAAAGGCGATAAATAAATGTGTAGGTTTCATATCGTTACAAGTATTAAAGCATGGAGTGTAGAATTCTACACTCCATGCTAAATTATTAATTATTAGGTAGTTTCACTAATTTGTCCTGATGTAAAATTGCTGTGTCTGTATAAATCTTGTAGATATAAGTACCTGAATTTAGATTGTTTAGATTTATAAAGCTTGTTGTTTCACTAACAAGTTCTTGATGTACCAGAGTACCTTTTAAGTCGTATATACTAAGGGTAATCAGTTCTTCAAAATCGTTTAATATATCTATGACCATATCGTTTTTAACGGGATTAGGGTATACTTTTACAAAGGGGTTTCTTTTTGCCATTTGTAATTCATTGCTACCATCCGTACGGTATTCAATATCATAATCCATAACATCCATATCTAATAACACTCGGGCACTGTACACAGCATCGCCACCCAAATAAGGGGTGATTAAGGCAATGTTTTCTAGCGTAGCTTTATCTTCCTCACTTATTTCAGAGCCATCTATCAAGGAATTTAAATAAATGCTATTTACCGTCTTTCGGTTCTGCACATAGAGTTTATCGCTAATAATTTGCTCATTTTCAATAATGGCATGCGTAAAGTCATTCTCACTCATTTTTTCATTCACATTCAAAATTCGCTTTAGAGGGCTCTCTTCCATGAGTTCGAAGAAATTTGCGAGTATAGTATTATTCAAATACAAACTTGGTTCTCTGCGAAGTCTTTGATATGCCTTTTTACGCTCTCGGTGTTTATACTCCTCATCTAATTCAGCATATTCATAATTTCCTTCTGCAATTTTTAACAATTCATCCTCGTATGGGTAGTTATTCTCCCATGAACAGTCATGTGTACCTGTGGTTTCAATGAAATAAATTGAAGTAGAAGATTCAAAAAATGCATCATACATAAAATTATCTTTATGATACCATAATGGATTAGGTTCTAGAAAACCAGCTTCGACTCTCATTCCTGTAACAAAATCACTGTCTACCCATTTATTGTCTGTAGGCATACCAGCTTCACCCTGTTGACTAATTGCGGTCGTATAGTTACCATCGAAGTGAAAACCGTGGTAGTCTTTGTTTAAATAGTTACAGTAAAAGTCCGTATCTAATAAAGAGCCAATTCCATGGATACCGTGTCCCATACGAGTAATGATGTTTTCGTATACTTGGGCTGCCATACTTTCCTCTAACCAAATACCATTTAAAGTTTCAATTTCATTTACTAAATAAACCTCATCAGTTCTGCTGATATCATTGTTATGAATTTGAATTTGATCACAATTCTCTACATTTATTCCTGTTCTAAAGGTGTTATTTGAAGAGTAGTTTAAGTTGTTATTACTTATTTGGGTAGCCCAAATATCGTAGTAATCACCAAGATTTACAGTCCATATTCCATAACGACCTATAGCATCTAAAGTATTGTTTGCAACATTAATAGCTTGATAATTCCAATATGGGTATTCTGCATTTGAATTCACATTAGCCAAATAAATACCATAATTAGAATGAGCAATCTCATTGTTATATATATTTGCACCCAATAGGTTTACCCCTTGTATGGCTTTATCGGTACAATAAGAAAACTGATTTGAATTAATATCCAAATTGATTCCTGAAAGACCTGATGTAAACCCCCAAGCATACACACCGTAATTAACATTTTTAAAAGTACAATTCTCAACTCTTAAATCATTATTATTCAAGAAGTCATAGTTCGTGACACCTTCAATATAAGGCGACATTTTTTCACCAATTGCATAATAACACTCATGATATTCATTGTTTAAAGAATACATATCAACGTCTAATAAACGCATTCCTATATCTATTCTAGCAAATGTATTTGAGTTGCTGTTTTCACCAATTTGCAAATTATTTACATTGTAGGCATCTATACCAATTGACATGCTATGTGGTGCAAGCAATGGAGCTCCTCCTATAAAAATCGTATTAATTACATTTACATTTGAGGCATCTGAATAATGTTTTAATAATATACCTATATGGTTACTCGCAAATTTCGAATCACCTGACACTGATACTGAAGCATTAAATTGACCAAAAATTGCATTTTTAGCCTGAGTTGCTACTGTCTCAATAAATGTTATACTCTCATTATTATTTTCAGCGTATATTCCATCCCACATAACATCGCTACAAGCTTTAAGAGTACATGCTTTGAATATTACATCAGCATCTTCCAAATCAATTTTAGCGTTTTCGCCTAAATTTATTGTACAACTAGAGAACTCAAAATCTTCATTTACAGTAAATAATTCGTTGATATATATATCTTGATTAGAAATACTTGAACCTATATCAGAAGAATATAGAAAATTGTAATTTAAAGCATCATCAGGTACAAGGCAACAGTCCATAACTTCAACAACTATTTGGTCAATAACCTGTCCATGACAATCTTCTTTAGTTACTAACAAATTATAAGTTGTAGTTTCTATTGGTGTAACAATTGGATTTGGAATATTATAAATGGAGCCATCTGAGCCTTCCCAACTATAAATAGCATCATTTGTTAAAGTTGAAGTTGGGCTTCCTCCCAAAATAACAGTTTCACCTGGGCAGAGTTCTACATCATCTCCAGCATTAGCATCTACATCACAACATTCAACCACATATACTTTCACCTGATCTGTTCCTTGAATTGGACAATTTGGTGAACCTAGCATTAAAGTATACATAGTAGTTACAGATGGACTTACAACAGGATTTGACGTAGTATATACAGTTCCATCATCACCTTGCCAAAAATAGGTTGAATTTCCATTAGCCGTTGGAGTACCCCCTAAGTTGGTAGATTCTCCCAAACATATTTCTACATCTTCTCCAGCATCGGCAAAAAGTTCTGTTCTTTGTATGAATACGTCATCTACGTTTACATTTTTTGCACCCCCAACTCCAGTATTACTAAAAGAATTAAAGAGTGAAATATAATTAGCGGGCTCTGTTAGAGTAAAAATAACACTTACTTCATACCAATCTTCACTAGTAATCAGATGATCAACTGTAATTACCTCTCCAAAATAATTACTTTCATCATCACATGTGTAAGGAGTCCCATACATAGCATTTGTTCCCGTGCTACAGGGGAGTATTTGACTGGCAACTATATCTATAAAGGTGGTGTTGGAATTTCCTTTTCTTAGTCTAAAACGGAGTTCATAGGAAATAGATGGCATTAGTGCTTCTGACAACTCTAAGCTAAAGCCTTCATGTTTAGTGCCGTACCCCATGAAACCATAGTGATTTGCCCCTTCATCATAAATATCTGGAGAATTATCAATATCTATAGTATATTCAGATAAAGCATTCATATTGGTAAAAGGACTTTCAAAGTCTCCTCCACAAACTAAATTACATTCATCTTGCAATGGCGATTCACATAAACTTGGATAAATATTCTTAATAAGAATATAAGTTGTATTTCCTTTATTTCCATTTGCATCAACTGGTATATACCGCAAATATTGAAAGTAAGAAACTGGATCTGGGGCATAGGTAAAAGGTCCATCTAAAGACCCATAGCTAATCGAACCACCTGAAAGAGCTTCAATACACTCTATACTTTCCGCATTTACGTCGTTATAAAGAAGGTCATTTAAACTAAATTCGATTTCTTCATCTACAGGAACTTGTAATATCGCACCTGTAGCATCAGTAAAATCGTGGTTACCTGCTATAATACTACCACAAGGGGTATAGCCTGTTTGATAAGAAAGGGCTAAACTACTAGCCCCGTATGTGTCATTGATTCTATAACCTATTTCACATAGAGCAAAAGCTTCATTTTGTGTGAGAGTTCTATTTGTAACTCCTGGAGCTAAATTCCAATTCATAACATAAGTAGGTGATCCATCACAATTACTGATGAAATGACTTAAGTTGGAACCAGACAAATCTGGGTCGTCTGATGTGAAAACGGGTTCATATGTATTTGTCCCATTAAACCAAATAGAGTTACTACAATCTACATTGTAATTAAATATTGGGTCAAAATCTTCTATAAACGTATTTTCAAAACATGTAGCTCCATTATTTAGTAAACTTTGCCCTTCGGCTGTTTCTAAATAAGTATCATATCTAGAAAAAATATTTGACCCATTATACCCAAAACCTCCATATAGTCCTATAGTAGAAGCAAAACCTAAGGAGTGTGTAACTTCGTGTAATACCACACTATAAAGGTCATAGAATCCTGTTGTGGTAGCATCTGTTAATAAATCCGTATGAAAATCGAAAGTATTATTGATATTTACAAAACCATGGTAATTAAAATTTGGAAGTAAATTATAATCTAACAAATTACTAAAAGGATCTACACCCCCATTAATTATATGCCATGGGATTGGGTCTACAATTTCTGAATTGTTATCATAATTTATATAATAAGAGGATGCAGAACCCAAAGCGTCTGAACTACTTGTAACGTCTTTTACACGGATATTTATATTGGGTATATCTTCACTTATTGGAGTAATAAAATCTGATAAATCTGAAAATACCCTACAAATCACATTTTCTTCAGATGTAGTCAAGCCACCTGCGGTGTAATCAGAATATAAAGAGTAGTAACCTGCCTCACATATTAAATTAATTGGCGACATGGATTCCATTTCAGCTACTTCGGGTGTGTATTTGTTTCCAAAACGATCAAATACATTAAATCCGCTTTTAACTTCTGTGGTATCCGTATGTTGAGCTTTAACTAATAGAGTTATACAACTAAATAGAACTAGTAGAGTGATTTTTTTCATAATAAATTAAGTGTTTTTATAATTTCACAGGTTATAGACATTAAGTTCTTTCCTGAATAATAAGACTCAAAAAGCTTTTAATTAACGACTTACAAATAGGTTTCGTTTTTTGAACTACTAAACTAAAAGGAATAACAAAGCAGTATTAATAGATCCCGTAAGTATAGCTACTTAGAACCTAAACGCAGGTACTTGAAACATAAGCGCAAAAAAAAAGACCCAAAATGGGTCCTTTAACAAGTTGATTAAGCCTAAAAATGAAGTGTAATTTGTAGTATCTCGACTTAATAATTATTTGAATCGGTAAATTTATTAGTTAAGGTCTGGTTAAAATAAACTAGAGAATTAGAATCCCAACCTTTCAATACTGGACTTAGATGGAATTGGATTTACTAAATTTTAAAAGTCCAATTAACTAATTGACTACTGAGTCCTATTCCCCTTTTAGCTGTAATGAAGCAGATTCTACTTTATCTACACGATCTTATATCTATTGATATTTTAGATTACCTGATTATCTACACTTTGTGATTCCGCTTTAGTATGAATAAATGTATTCTTGTACTATTCACCATATATTTACTCCACTGTCAAACCATCAATAACCAAATGGCTGCTAAAGTCAATTTCTATAGAAGAAATAGACTCTGAATTAGGCTGAGAGAGTTCGGTGATTAAATAAGTATTATCATCGGTAATGTATTTTAATACCACTTCATCTGAGTCATAAAAACCATCTTGAACATCGCTTGTTATAGAATCATCTGCCCATAGACTTAGTGATAGAGGTGCACCTAGCCATTGAGCAGAAGAAACTGCTGCTTCTTCGCCTGCATCATTTGTATAGTATGCCACTAACCATCCGTTAAGTGTTAAGCCAGCATCTTCAAATGCCTCATTCAAGAATATAACATCAACATTGGTAGAAGACACATATTCTGAAACATAAGGTGCCTCCAAGCAAGAACCATCCTCTTCAGTTGCAAAGGGATTAAAGTTCTCAGCATTAGCACTCATACAGCCACCACAAGTAAGGCAAGAATACGCACTAACTGGAGAATAACTAAATTCTGCAGCAGCATTATTAGTTACAACTTTATAACCTTTACCAGGGTGTAATAATCCAATTTCATTTATACCATATTCTGGATAATAAACATTCCCAAAGCCATCACTTACATATACCAAGCTCGTTAAATCTGTAAAAGAACCCTCTATTGTAGTTGAATAGGTTTTGTTATACGCGAGCCAATTCACTCCATTATCTAATGCTTCAATCGTATGATATTGTTCCCCTTCTAAATCAAAAGACACTTCCTGATCTACATAAATCTGATAGGCTTGCCCAATTTCTAATGCTCCTATTCCATCGAAAGAAAATGCTGGCCAATAGAACAATCCATCAGAGTTTTTTACAATGTGTAAATTACCAGCGATCTCTGAAAACACATTTACTACTTGACTATTTTCACCTAAATCTAAATAAGTAGACCAATACTGCCAGCCTTCGTTAATTAAAAAATACTGAGAAGTAGCCTGTTCTGGATATACACATGTGTTATTATCTATCGTTACATTACTATCGTAATTTAAGGCAGTAGGATCTCCACACCCCTCAAGCTCTTGAACCATAGTACAAGAACCATCGTCTACAGTGGCTTGAATATCAAAATTTGTAGCAGTACAGTCTGTACAACCGCTTACTTCAGCTAAAACAATATAACTTTCACAGAATTGAAAGTTGGAATATGTACTGGTCGTTTTTAATTGATAACCTTGACCAGGCTGTAAATCTCCAATACCATTAAACCCCCATTCTGGTAAATAAGACATCCCTACATTGTTTTTTACAATTACCAATATATCCAACACTGGAGCAAAGGCTTCTACTGCATCCATTGGCTCTACACAGACATAGCCAATATTATTCCATCCGTTTTCAAGATCAACACTTATTGCTTGATTTTCAGTCGAAATTAACGACAAGAATTCTGGCAAACTATAACATGGATTTTGTGCTTTTACTTGATTAAAAAATAAAAAAGCGAACAATAAACATAAATTTCTCATAATTGGGGGTATTAAGTATAGTTAACGAATTTAGTTTTTTTTTACTGGAGTAGAAATACAGATCCCTGCATTTGCTTTTGTTGTTTATTAATTTGATACCTAACAAGATAGGCATATGTCCCATTTGGAACATAAACACCATTATCTCTGCCGTTCCAACCTATAGATGGGCTTGTAGAATAAAACACTTGCTTTCCCCATCTATCATATACAAACATCTCATAGGTGCCTGTATCGAATTCTTTTAATTGGGCTTGAAACGTATCGTTCAAATTATCTCCATTTGGACTAAAAGCATTTGGGATATAAGTCAAATCATTTTCTAAGACTGTTATATAGTCATTAAAAATAGCACTGCATCCATTGGCATCTGTAACTTCTAAACTCACATAATAGTTCCCATGTTCGGTATATATATGTGTTGGGTTTTGCTCGGTAGAAGTGAACCCATCATCAAAAACCCAATACCAAGAGGTTAATTCTGTTTCCTCTGAAGAAATAGAACCATCAGCAAAAAATACATCATCCTCTATAAAATTCAAACTGTTGACATTAAATATAGCGTCGGGGTTTTCTGTATGTGCTATCAAGACATCTAAAACATCAGATTCACAACCAACACTATCAATTGCCTTAACTCCATATACACCATCGGTTACATTTTCTATTGGGTTGCCATTATATAACTCCCCATTTGAACTTTCCCATGAGTATACAAAAGGCGCGAAATCTCCTTGTGCCAAAACCGTAGCTTCACCTCCTATATCACAATTAGAATTTAAAGTGCTTAATAATTCTAAACTAATGGGATTTGGCTCAATTAAAGTTATTTGAACTTGCTCCATACATTCATTTTCATCCTCTAATACAAGCTCATACACCCCTTCTTCTAGGCTGTTTAAATCTTCATTATTGGAAGTATACCCATTATTAGAAGTCCAACTAAATTCATAGGAACCAGTACCTCCTGTGCTAGTGATCTCTATAATACCATCATTAACTCCAAAGCAAGTAATTTCTTGAACAACACTTTCTATTAGTAGTTCCTCTGGGCTTACTAGTTCAATACTATCTGCATAATAGCAATCGGCTGTATCGGTAATTGTATATTCATAAATACCCGAAATTAAAGCATTGGTATCTACATCGCCCCAATCTATACTATATGGGGGTTCTCCACCCTCAATACTTAAAGAAACACTTCCATCTGCAGTTTCAAAACACGATTCTGGGCTTACGAACTCTACTACTTGTAAAGAATCTTGTGCTGTTAGCTCTATTGTTATAGTATCCGACTTCCCATACCAATCACTTACAATTACATTATAATAACCTTCACTCAATCCTATAGCTACTGCACTAGTTTGAGCTAAACTATCATCCCACAAATAACTAAAAGGTGGCATTCCTTGTACTACTTCTATACTTGCAGTCCCATCAGGGCTATCGCTACAAGAAGGAGCTAATAGCGTTATATCCACCTCAACTTCGGGTGGATAAACATCAGGCTGTATACCTTCGGAGACATGACTAGAAAAGGAATGAGACAATGAATCTCCCATAGAGATGGTGCTAGTTATAGCATTAGTGGCATTAGGAGTTTCTATAATAACCATTTCATGACTACCCGATTGAGCTGAATATAATTTACCATCAGGGCCTAATTCAATTTCTGTAAGACCATAATAAGTTGTATCAATATATTGACCTAAACTATATTCTTGAAAATTAATTTCAACACTTGAAAAAGTATAATTATCAAAATCATACACTAATAACCTTTCATTATCACTATAATTATTGGGCTGATTAAAAGGATTATCTGGAGTTAAATTAAGCTCGTAATATATTGGCGCTATATAAAGTTTAGATGCATCAGGAGAAAACTCAGCATTTTTTACTGCAATTGTATCACCTATAGAGGAAGGGTGAATATTGGGTAGTTGAAGAATATTTCCTGTAACACCTGTGTAAGGGTTAAAGTCGAATACATAGCATTGCTTGCTATATTGATCTGCCATTACGACCTTACCATTTCTATAGTCTAATTCTCCAGTGGCTCTATCTGTATTCAAATGATAAGCACTAGGGAAAGGTAATACTATACCATTATCTGTTATGCCATTTTCATCTATTAAATAAGTTCGAATTCCTTGTTGGGTTATATCATAGGTTAGCAACCAAAATTGTTCATCGCCATACTTTCTTATAATTTCTATACCACCATGTATATTGTTTGCGTTTAATACCACATGATTCTGCTCTACCGTATAACTCATTCCTGTAGAGTCTATGTCTATTATAAAGTACTGTAATTCTCTATTAGGGATTGGCTGTGAATAATATGCTGGATAAAAAAAATAGTATTTTGTGGACTCACCAGGCATCTTACACATAGCTCGTTCTTTCTCTACTTGACTAATACCCATACCAAAAAAATCAACAGGAGGCTCTCCTTCAATATAATTGAAATTATGGTTCAACAAATGAACAGAAGATACATAGACTTCATTACCTGAACTAGTCTGAATAATTCTGTAATCCATAGCATTATACAATTGTGGTATCCCTATAGGGTGCTCTTCAATATATTCTGGAGGTGTTTCTGTAAAATCTAAATACCCAAATGCATTCCCACCTATACCATGCCCAAAATACATCTTAGTATCATGAGACTGCCCCATAGCCATAAAATGAAGGAGGCTTATGAGTACAAAAAGTATATTCTTATTCATAGGGGATTATTAAAATCAGTTAAATGTAAAAATAGTAGGGCGAATGCCCTACTATTTTTCATAAACTATTGTGTGATAACTAATTTATCCTTCAATAATTTATCACCACCCCTTAATAACTCTACCTGATAAATACCTGTAGATAAAGCACTAACATCAATACTTACTGATACTCCATTAAAGCTTAGAGCCTCTTCAAGAACTAATTGTCCCATTAGGTTGCTAATACGAATACTCACATTATCTAACGACTTAACCTCATCATAGGCTATGGTTAGGTAATCACTAGCTGGATTAGGATAAAGTATAAACTTATCTTTAGAAAGCCCCTCATCTAATTGCTCATCAATATATGCATCAACACGATACGCTGCACCCGACTCTTCAGGCCAATAGTCAAGCATAACGCGAGCAGAATATACTGCATCACCACCTAAATAAGGTGTTAGGCTAGCTATATTAGTTAATGTCTCTACCTCTAGCTCTGTAAACGAAAGCCCATATAGATATTTCTCTAAATATATCTGGTTAACTACTTTCTGATTTTCATCCATTAAAGACTCAGCAAATACAGCAGCATTCATTTCTAAAGCCTCTGAAATTTCCCTTTGATCCATTTTATCAAATATATTTCTAAACTCTGCAATATTAGAATTGTCAATCAATTCATAAAAACTTTGATAAACTACATCATCACTTTCACCTAAAACCAACATATCGGGTCTGTTACGGAAATAATCGTAAACAAAATCATTTGCCTTTGCACTAAATTCTTCAGCCAATACAACTCTTTCAATCTCATCACGAACTACCTTCCCAAACTTTCCTTCTCTATATCCGTATGAGTATTCATCGTATCCAATTCCATTATTGCAATTTACCTCTGAATCATTTGCAGTATTTTCTACAAAATTTATAAATAGCGCATCATCTAACAATGCATTTTCTACTGGTGAATAAATTTGACCATTAGCCTTAGCGCCTCTGTGATACCAATTTATAGGAGATGCTAAAGAAGTTGGGTCTCCAAACACTCGCAAGTGAGGCATATAATTCATCCACACATTATCTGTGGGATTTGTAGCACTACCTTGGTCACTAATTTCACACGAAGTACTAGCTGTATTTCCCAATATAAACATTCCTATTCCGAAATCGTCGAACACATTACATGTAAACTGAGTATTCAAACATTGTCCTCCTACCCAAACACCTGTTCCTGCCTTATCAATTGTATTTTCAAAGACCTTACTATTTTGCGTGTCCTGAATTTGTATTGCTTTAATTGAATAATTGATTGAGCTATTTGATGTTGTATAAGGTAACTTTTCCATATTCATGGTATTTGCTCTAACAGCACTATTATCGCAATTATTCACCTGTATACCAAACTGATAATCATCAATACTTGTTAATCCAAGAA
>Ga0187827_10006311_pt1 | contig 13596 bp, 11 predicted proteins | sample ETNtaG_39_FD_167969 | JGI IMG/M metagenome (GOLD analysis project Ga0187827, IMG submission 167969) | Marine microbial and viral communities from oxygen minimum zone, Eastern Pacific Ocean - ETNP2014_SV_150_PacBio MetaG (Illumina Assembly) | ecosystem: Environmental > Aquatic > Marine > Hypoxic... | reverse complement strand
AGGATAAAGAATTCATTGTTTCTTCTGAATGAGTTGGGCAGGAAGGATTCAAAATGGTTCCGTATTCCAGAATTATCTAAAGATATAAAACATACATTTTTCTGGTGTCCTCTGGTCGTTAATACAGAGAATGGCTTTGCTACAAGGGATGTAGTTGAAAAGCTCAGGGAAAGGGGTATAGAGGTAAGGCAAAGATATCAAGAGCCTCTATACAAGCAGAAAGTTTTACAGGGACTCAGTCCTTATCCCAATGGATGTCCATTTACATGCCAGCCAGAATCAAATATTCCAGATTACAAAAGCCTTAACTTACCTAATGTAGAAGCGTTGGCTGGAAATATTATTGGGCTTCCAAATCATCCTGAATTAAACCAGGAGGATTTAGAATACATTATGGAAGCCGTTCTAGGTTTATATTAACTTATGGCTGAGGGTGTACTTATTATAGGAACTGGTGCCCAGGCAAAGTATGCACTTGAGATCTTCAACCTGAACAATATGACGGTGTGTGGCTTGATTGCTTTGCCAGAAGAATCACCACCGGAATCCCTGGATAATACTGAGGTCCTTGGTAACTTGCAGGACTTTGAAAGTATCTATCAAAAATGTAAAAAACCATCTCTTCTTCTTTGTTGCAGCAGGAATAAAGATAAAGAAGATCTGAAAGACAGCCTGTCAAAATATGACCCCGAATACACAACTGCCATTCATCCGAAGGCCGTGATTGCCAGGACTGCCGTGCTGGGAAACGGAATAATCATAAACGCATGCGCGGTTATTCAGCCTTATGCCAGGATAGGTAACCATGTCATGATTCATGCCGGGGTTATAATCGAACATGACTGTATTATAAAAGATTTTGTGAACCTGGCGCCAAAGGTCACATTGGCTGGGCATGTAAAAATTGGAAAAGGTACAACTGTTTATACCGGAGCTGTTATCAGTCCGACCATAGAGACAGGAGATTATTGTACAGTTGGTGCAGGATCAGTTGTTTTAAATGGAGTTGAAGATGGTAAAAAGGTAGCAGGTGTTCCGGCCAGTGAAATAAATCCTGAAGAAGGTACCATTAAATAAATGGAAGACCTATTTAAATTACTGAGAAAACGAGTGTTGGTTATTGCAGAGATAGGGTGTAACCATAACGGGGACAAACAAATTGCCAAAAGATTGATAAAGGCAGCAGCAGAATCAGGGGCAGATGTTGCCAAATTTCAAACATTTAATCCGGATGAACTTCTTACTATTGATGCCCCAAAAGCTTTGTATCAAATTAAGGCAACAGGAACAAAAGAGACTCAGTTTGAAAGATTAAACAGGGTTAATCTAAGCAAGGCAGACCATAAAGAATTAAAGGATTATTGTGAAAACAGTAATATAATATTTTGTTCCTCACCATTTGATCACCAAAGTGTCGATTTATTACATGAGCTGGATGTCCCTTTCTTTAAAGTTGCATCAGGAGAAATTACAAACTTACCCCTTCTTGAGCATATCAGTTCTTACGGCAAGCCGATTATTCTTTCAACAGGGATGTCTAACCTGGATGAAATAGAAGATGCTCTTAATGCTATTGGTGAGAAAGGCAGAAAGCAAGTGGTTTTAATGCATTGTATCTCTACATATCCTGCCAATTGGGAAGACGCAAATCTCAGAGCTATTAAATCGCTTAGAGAGGCTTTTAACTTGCCGGTTGGTTTTTCAGACCATTCTACAGGAATAGAGCTGTCGTTGGTTGCTGTAGGAATGGGTGCCGTAATAATTGAAAAACATATAACAGTGAGTAAAGAGATGGACGGTGGTGACCATATGGCATCTTTGGATGTACATGAGTTTAGAGATTTAGTAAGTAAGATCAGAAGGATTGAGGGAGCGCTTGGTGATGGGATAAAGAGATGTATTCATTCAGAGGAAAACGTTAAAGAGGTTGCAAGAAAGAGTATAGTTGCCAGGAGAGCAGTCGATATGGGAAGAATAATAACCAGGGATGATCTGGTTATTAAGAGACCAGGAGTCGGTATACCTCCAAAATATCTATCAATGATAATTGGGGCGAAAGCAAAAGAGTCTATTTTGGCAGACAAGCTGATTAAGTGGTCCCAACTGGATCTTCAAAATGAATAAGTTATAAAAAACGGTAAGAATGTCTATAAAAAGTAGAAATTTATCGGATATCATTGTTTCTCCCAATGCTACAATCTGTAATAGTGTAGAGACTATCAATAAGAATGGTGTTCGAGGGATATTTGTTTGCGATGAGGATAGAGAACTATTGGGAGTAGTTATGGATTCCGATATAAGAAGAGCAATCTTGAGTAATTTTGATCTAAATGCTTCTGTTAAGACGATTATGAAGGTTACACCTTTTTTCATTGATTCAGACTTGCCATTGAGTAAAAGAAAGGAACTTCTCATTAAATCAAACAAGATGTTGGCTCCTATTGTTGATGTACAAAAACGCGTTATTGATTTTATATATTTGGTTGACGTATTAGAGGAACTATTAGAAAAACAAAATGTACTGGGTGCTGATGGAGAAGACAACGGTATATTGCCCCCTGGAAAAGTTCTGGTTATTGGAGGGGCAGGCTACATCGGGTTGGTATTAGTGGATAAACTTCACAGAATGGGATATAAAGTTAGAATTCTGGATTTACTTCTTTATGGGAAAGGCTTTCTTCGCAATTTTCAGAATGATAACATTGAGTTCATAAGAGGTGATTGTAGAGAAGAGGAAACAATACGACTGGCCCTGGAAGGAGTGGATGCTGTTGTTCATCTTGGAGAAATTGTTGGTGATCCGGCATGTAGCGTTAATAAAGATTTTACTATTGAAACCAATTATGTGGCAACACATAAGATAGCGGAGCAATGTGTCAAACATAATATAAATCGTTTTGTTTTTGCGTCAAGTTGCAGTGTGTACGGACAAAATGACAATGAGATCGATGAAAATTCAGAAACAAATCCTGTTTCTCTTTATGCCCGTTGTAAAATAGAATCAGAGAAAGCAATATTGTCCTGCATTTACAACCACTTTTGCCCCACTATTTTAAGGCTTGCTACGGTGCATGGAATGTCTCAGAGGCAAAGATTCGATTTGGTGGTTAATTTTCTGACCATTAAAGCCTTAGCTGAAAAGAAAATACAGGTTTTTGGAGGCAGTCAATGGAGGCCGTTTATTCATATAGATGATGTGTGCCATGGCATAATAGCAGTATTGCATTCGGAAAGTAAAAAGGTGGGGAATCAGATATTTAATTTAGGTGACTCGCGAGAAAATTATCAGCTTGCCAGGGTCGGAGAAATAATCAAAAGTCATGTTTCAGGGGTAGAGTTAGAGATATTAGAAGACAAGGTGGATGAAAGAAGCTACCGAGTAAGTTTTGAAAAGATTAAGCAGAATTTAGGTTTTTCTGCCGAATATAATATATCTGATTCTGTGAAAAGTTTTGTTAATGCGTATCAAGAAGAAAATCAGTTTAGAGATTACAAGGATCAAGAATATCATAATGTTCTTTCTTTTAAGGTAGAATGAAACCAGTAAGAATTATACCTCGGCTGGATGTCAAAGGTGCTAATCTTGTCAAAGGAGTTCACATGGAGGGTTTAAGGGTCATTGGACGTCCAGAAAGGTTTGCCAGTAGCTATTATCAGGATGGTGCTGATGAATTACTCTATATAGATGCTGTTGCCAGTCTTTATGGCAGAAACAACCTTGAGGAAATTGTAAAAAGAACAGCAGAGGACGTATTTATACCTATAACCGTAGGCGGAGGAATCAGGTCTATAGGTGATATTCGTCGTCTTTTAAATGCCGGTGCAGACAAGGTGGCTATAAATACAGCTGCTATTAGAAATCCTGAAATTATTACAGAGGGAGCTAAAGTATTTGGTTCACAATGTATTGTTGTTTCAATTCAGGCCATGAGGGTTGGCAAGGGAAAATATGAGCCATATACTGACAATGGCCGAGAGCCTACAGGAATGAGAGTTGCCGAGTGGGTAAGGCAGGCTGTGGACCTGGGAGCAGGGGAAATATTGATAACCTCCATAGACCAGGAAGGAACCGGAAATGGTTTTGATCTTGAACTGTTTTCTGAAGTTATAGAGTCTGTACCTGTTCCTGTTATAGCCTGCGGTGGTGCAGGCAAGGCAAAGCACTTTGAAGAGGTCATCAAAGATTGCAATGTGGATGCCGTAAGCGCGTCTTCAATATTTCATTACAACGCTATATTAAAAATTGGTGTAGAAAAGTGTGAAGAAGGAAATATAGAATATTTAAAGAAGTTTGTTGAAGTAAATGATAGTTCAATATTAAAGAAGCTGGAACCGATATCAGTATCGGATTTGAAATCATATTTGAGAAATGTTGGTGTGAAAAGTATTGATTTAAGCCTGGCCAAATCCGGAGTAAATAATGAGTTTACTGTCAAATCTGGAAAGGTTAGGAGTAAAACTATACAAAAGTTTGTGAAAGTGTCTACCTGTGTTGCTCTAGTTGATTATGGGCGGAGTAACTTGTTTAGCGTTGAGGCTGCATTGAAAAAAGTTGGTGCAAATGTAATAATTGCAAGAAATCATAAAGAAATAATGTCAGCAGACAAGCTTGTTATAGCCGGTGTTGGGGCTTTTGGAGATGGCATGAAGGGAATGAAGGATAATGATTTAATTAATCCAATTAAAGAATTCGTAGCAACAGGTAAGCCTGTTTTAGGTATCTGTCTTGGTATGCAGCTATTTATGTCTGAAGGGGAAGAGTTTGGAATATACGAAGGCCTTGATTTAATAAAGGGACGTGTAGTCAGGTTGAAAGAGGCCGGAGTAAACACTAAAAAGATAAAGATACCCCATGTTGGGTGGAGTTATTTATTTCCTCCCAATAATAATGGTACCCCTCAAACATCTGAACATTCTGATATTTGGCAAAAAGAAGCTATCCTAAGAGGCATTCTAGAGGGTAGCTATGTATACTTTATTCATTCCAATGTGGTTCTGCCTGATGATAAGGATTTGATAATTGCTGAGGCTGTTTATGGCAATAATAATATATGTACTGTAATAAGGAAGGGCAATATTGTAGGGTGTCAGTTTCATCCTGAACGTAGTGGTGAGGTTGGCCTTAAGATTTACAGTAACTTTGTATCTAATTTTCAGTAAAAAGACAATTATTAATTAATCAGTTAGCAAATGCAAACAAGCCTAAGAGTATTATTGGTTGCTTATGATAATGAGATGGTCATAAACTTCTTCCCGCAGGGCCTGGCATACATTTCGGCGGTGCTTGTAGAAAATGGATATGATGTAGAAATATATAATCAGGACAAGTTTCATTATCCCTGTGAGCATCTGACAGAATATTTGAATAAAAATAAATTTGATGTTGTCGGTGTAAGCGTAATTGGTGGATATTATCAGTATAAGACATTGCTGAAGATTTCGGAGGCAATAAACCAGTCTAGGAATAGGCCTTTTTATATAATAGGAGGGCATGGACCTTCCCCGGAACCGGAATTTTTTTTAAGTAAAACAAAAGCGGATGCGGTTGTCATGGGAGAGGGCGAGATAACTGTTATTGAGCTTCTTCAGGCAATTCAAAATGGTGAATCATTGGCTACTGTTAAAGGAATAGCTTATAGAAATGAAGAAGAGGTAGTGGTCAATAAGAAGCGCCCATTAATAAAAGACATTGACTCTATTCCATTCCCTGCGTTCAAGCTGTTTCCGATGGATTACTACAGGCTCAGAAGACCTTCTTTTACAAGAAAAACAGATTTTGTAATGCGGGTTTTGTCCGGGAGGGGCTGCCCGTTTCAATGTAATTTCTGCTATAGAATGGATAAAGGTCATAGGCCAAGGAATACCGATAGTATAATTGAAGAAATCCAGCTTTTGAAAGAAGATTATCGAATAACACATATCTCATTTACTGATGACCTTCTTATGTCGTCTGTTGAGAGGGTAGTTGGTATTTGCGAGGCCTTTATTGATACAGGCCTAAACATCAGATGGGATTGCAATGGTAGATTAAATTATGCGAAGTCAAAAGTTTTACAGTTAATGAAGAAGGCTGGGTGTGTATTTATTAATTACGGTATTGAAGCCATGGACGATCAAGTCCTGAAAAACATGAGAAAAGGATTGACGACAAAAATGATTCTTAAGGGTGTAAGAGAGACTTTAGAAGCCGGGATCAGTCCGGGATTAAATATTATTTTTGGCAATATTGGAGACAACAGGCAAACCTTGGCAAAAGGTGTGGAATTCTTGTTAAAATATGATGACGGTGCTCAATTACGCACGATTCGTCCTGTGACCCCTTACCCGGGTAGTCCACTTTATTATTATGCAATAGAGAAAGGGCTTCTTAAGGACTGTGAAGATTTTTATGAAAACAAACACGTCAATTCGGATTTGTTAACGGTTAATTTTACGGACCTAGATGATGAGGAATTTCATTTGTCTTTATTTGAAGCGAACAAAGAAATTCTTGCAAATTATTATCAGAAGAAACTGGCCAATTCAATTGATGAGTGTAAAAAGCTTTATTTAGAAAGTGACGCATCTTTTCGAGGGTTTCGCCAATATGGTTATACGGCTGAGTGACCTTACTGCAATATGTAGAATCTTGGGATCATAGATCACTATCCCAAGATGATGCTTGAGTTTGAAATCAGGACATTCACGTGATCTATTTAGTATGTTTAAGATACATGAAATAGGCTGGTTTGAGAATTATTATTGTGTGAGGTCAGATCATCATTTCGTTATTTTAGCGTCTAAGTATCCAAGCTCTTAATAAATATCTTTAGTCTTAAGCAATTTAGTTAGATTTAAGAAATGGCTCAAATAGGAAATTACTTGTATTTACCAAAGTTGCATAATAATGCGAAGATTCCTTACGGGGACCATGCAAGGAATACTATTTTTGAACGTCAATTATCAAAGATTCCCAAGGAAGTTAAGTATTGTAAAAAGTGTATTGTCTCCAACCAGAGGCCACGCATAGTTCTTGATGATGATGGTGTGTGCGGCGCATGTAGGTGGGCTGAAGAAAAGGAGAAGATAGTGGACTGGGGAGAAAGGAAGGAGTGTTTTCAGGAACTATTGAATAAACATAGAAGCAGAGACGGCAAATTTGATGTTATTGTACCATGCAGTGGTGGTAAAGATTCGGGAAGTATTGCACATAAATTAAAGTACGAATATGGTATGAATCCACTAACTGTGACCTGGGCGCCTCTTCAGTATACAGAAATAGGTTTCCAGAACCTGCAGAATATGTGTAATTCTGGGATTTCCAGTCATCTCTTTACACCAAACCGAATCTTGCAAAGGAAAATTTCAAAGTTGGGCTTGGTCCTGATTGGTAACCATTTTGAAGCCTTCGGTCGAGGTCAGGTTTCCTATGCTTTTCATGTGGCGTTAGATATGGGAATTAAGCTGGTGATGTTCGGGGAGAATGGAGAACTGGAATATGGGGGTGCATTGAAGAATAAAGACCTGCCGGGACAACCTATAGGAGACTGGGTCGAGTTATATCACAAGGGTGCCCATACTCATGAGATGGTCCAGTTTGGTGTTGAAAAAGGTTATATTGAGAAAGATGAACTAAATGATCCAAGTCTAAAATATTATTCTCCCCCTCAGGGTGAGTTGCTTGAAGAAGCTGGTGTGGAATTTCACTGGTTTGGATACTATCACAAGTGGATTCCTCAGGAGAATTTCTATTATGTTTCGGAACATTTTGGATTCCGGACCAACCCGGAAGGTCACTCGGAAGGTACATATAACAAATATGCAAGTCTTGATGATCTAACTGATCCACCACACTATTATATGTCATATATAAAGTTCGGTATTGGAAGAGCCACATCAGATGCGGCACATGAAATACGTGAAGGACATTTGACCAGAGAAGAGGGAGTTGCGCTTGTTAGACGATATGATCATATATTTCCAGACAGATATTTCAAAGAATTCCTTGAGTATATGGACATGACTGAAGAAGAATTCTGGGAAGTGGTAAATGCATATAGAGAGAATCGTCCGCATTTATGGGAAAAGATTAATGGTGAGTGGAAGTTAATGCATCAGGTTTCGTGATAGTTTTATTGTGGAATATAGGGAAAGGATTAAGAGAGAGTGTCGAATCAGACAAAAAATATTGTATTCGTTGCCGATTTAGGTTTATGCATCTTTTTTAAAGAAAGTCTTATCGGAAAGGCCGCTAACACTATTGCGTTATGAGCAAACCAGAGTTATTGTATTACGAAGTATTGGATTTTCAGCCGGATACTCTGGAATATATTAATAAGTTTTTCAATGTCATAACCTTGCGGGACCCAAACAGTGATTCCGATGAAATACTTAAAAGAGTAAAGGCTTTATTTGCTCCGATGGGGTTCCTTTTTGACAAGTGCAAAATAGATAAGTGCGAAAACCTTCAACTCATTGGTTCGCCAACAACCGGAACACATCATATAGATGTTGAATATGCTAATAAAAGAAATATAAGTGTATGCTCACTTAAGAACCAACAGAGATTTCTATCTAAAATTACCCCAACGGCAGAACTGGCATGGGGTCTAGTCCTGGCTGTTACACGCCAAATTCCGCAGGCTCATGATTCTGTATGTGAAGGAAACTGGAACGGTCGTATATTAGGGGAGCAAACCCCGAGGATGCTGTCTGCAATGACACTAGGGATCATAGGGCTTGGACGACTAGGGTCTATAGTTGCAGGCTATGGCAAAGCATTTAACATGAAGGTATTTTATTACGACCCTTATATCAACGATGATAGGCACATTAGGTGTGAAACACTCCATGAACTTGCTAAGTTAAGTGATATAGTTTCAATTCATGCACACTTAACGAAAGAAACAGAAAGTCTTGTTGATTCTGAATTTATACATAATATGCCGAAAGGTTCCTTTATTATTAATACAGCAAGGGGTGGAATAGTTGATGAAGACGACCTGTTGAACGCGCTGAAGTCTGGTTATTTGGCTGGAGCAGGACTCGATATGCTTGAAGGAGAGCACCTGCCCGGTTTTAAAGAAAGGCTATCAGAACATCCTCTTATTAAATATGCAAAAAACCATGACAATTTAGTTATAACACCGAAAATAGGTGGTTGTACTATAGATGCGTGGGGAAAAACGGAAAGACATATAGTCGATCTTATTATTGAGGAATTAAAGTAATTGGAGATGTTGGGTTTAAACATGGCTCTTCCAGAAATAACTAGAAAATGGCTTTATAAAAGAAGGTGGAGTAATTGATATGAAAATCCTCAAAAACGTTGCATGGGGAATAATAACAGCACGTGGGGGTTCCAAAAGTATACCACTGAAAAATATTGTACATGTATGTGGGAAACCTTTAATTTACTATAATATTAATGCTGCTAAAAAGGCAAAGACCGTAAATCGTATAATTTGTTCTACTGACAGTCAGAAGATAGCAGATGTTGCAAAATCACATGGCGCTGAAATCATGGAGCGTTCTGAGTCCTTAGGTGGTGATCTTGTGCCTAGTGTAAATGTTATGTTGAACGTTGCCGAAACGCTTTATGAAAAAGAAGGTGCATTAGCTGAAATATTGCTTCTACTTCAGCCTACTTCCATCTTTTTAACAAGTGGACAAATAGACGCAGCCGTGAATGCTTTAATAGACAATCCAGAAGCAAGAAGTTCTCAGGGAGTTGTAAAAGTTCCACACCAGTTTCATGCACATAATCAGAGAATATTATACGATAATGATAAATTTATACAGTTTGCATACGAGGATCAGAGAGATGATATTATCAATGCAAAAGAAATTACAAGTATAACCGAAGAGGGGAATTATGAGAAATGGAAAGGATTCAGCAAGCAGACAAAACATGTTCACTATACTTATGGCAATCTGATTGTTACAAGAGCAAAATCATTATTCGAGAACAGGATTCTTTTTGGCAAGCCGAGCATACCAATAATTGTGCCTCTATATAATGCATATGATCTAGATACACAGGATGATATTGAATTAGCAGAGTTAATGATAAAAAACAAGCTAGTGGAAATTGGCTGATATTTAACGTAATAATGCCTTCGGATTGGAATTATAACAGGGTTAACATGGTAAACTTGATATTATAAATGGTTTTTCTTTACTATGATATTCTTCAATATCAGGAAGCAACATTAAGGCTGATTGAACAAAACTTCAATATGAAAAATCTTCCTGATCCTGATTATGATACAGATGATGTTCTTGGAGACATAGAAGTTGCCATGGCACCACTTGGATTTCCTTTTGATCGGAAGAAGATTGATCGTTGTCCAATTTTGAAAATTATTGGTAGTTCAACTTTAAGTATTCCACAAATTGATGTTAATTATGCTGAGTCAAAAGGAATAAAAGTATGTTTTTTAGATAATCAACAAAAGAGATTTTTAGAATCAATTACACCAACTGCTGAATTAGCCTGGGGATTAGTGATTGCCTTGACAAGGTACATTCTACCTGCCCACAAGACTGTTTTGAAGGGTCAATGGGCCGGGCGTAAGTTCGGCCGGCAAACCCCCAGGATGCTCTCCTCTATGTCACTCGGAATTGTGGGATTGGGACGATTGGGATCTATAGTCGCATCATACGGAAAAGCTTTTGGGATGAAGGTTTATTATTATAGTCCTCATAGCCGCAACAAAGAATACATGTGGTGTGATACGTTATTAGAACTTGCTCAAAAATCTGACATAATCTCCATTCATGCGCATCATATACCTGAGACTGAAAAATTAGTAAATAGAGAGTTTATTTATTCAATGCAGCCGGGATCATTTGTTGTTAATACTGCAAGAGGAGAACTTATAGATGAAAGCGCGCTTTTGGAAGGGTTAACATCTGGTCATTTGGGTGGAGCAGCGTTGGATGTATTGACAGGAGAGTTTAACCCGGAATTCAAAAATAGCCTTTCAAATTCTTCATTGGTGCAATACGCCTGTGTTCATGATAATCTTATCATAACTCCTCATTATGGAGGGTCCACTATCGACGCAAGGGAGAAAACACAGGCACAAATGGTTAAACTCATTATAGAATCTGTCCATGATTGATGAGGTCACTATTTAATGGATATTGAAAAAAATATTAATTATGGTATTTCAGAAAATATTGCTAAAAATATTATTATTGTTGATGGCATTACGCGAAGCGGAAAAACCTTATTTAACAGTATTATTCCCTCATTAGAGTGCGTGGAACATACCCAGGTCTATAACTTAATCGAACAAATAGTTCCTGCCGTTTCATTAAGATCCATAGATCCTGTTTACGCTAAAGCGCTGTTTCGTATGACCTTGAATGAATTAGTCTATAATAATAGTCTCTCCAGAAATACCAATTTTAGATGTGGTGATAATTCTGGAATTCTAAAATACAAAGATCCGGAGGTTTACTGGAAACGCCTTACAAGGCCGGAGGGAGACGATATTGTTGAAGAGTTACGCAACGGGAGGCAATTCCTTCCTATTAGAACCCATGAGATAATGGTAAATCTGGAATGGTTTGACTTATTGGATATTGATTATTACATGCTAGAAGTCTTTCGTAATCCTATGGACATTATTCATTCATGGTGGAAACGTGGTTGGGGTGAACGTTTCGGAAGGGATCCCAGATCTTTTACGCTGACGATTGAATTTAACGGCCAACCATTGCCATGGTATTGCGTTGGAAAAGAGGCTGAGTGGCTCAACTTGAATCCTATAGAACGGTGTGTTCACACCGTAACAGATTTAATTAAGCGTGCAGTAGAACAATATAAGAAGGTATCTGAAAAGTCCCGTATTCATATAATACCATTTGAAATGTTTCTTCAAAACCCTCAAGAGCATATAACAAACATTTCTCAATTCCTGGGAACAAAACCAACAGTTTATACAGACTATATTTTACGTAAAGACATGCGATTATCCATTCTTGATCCGAAAGACAGAGAAAGGAAAAGATTGGAAATACAAAAGGGTGTAAAAAAAGAACTTTTTGACAGGGCAATAAAGTTGACGGAATCTTATGAAGCTAACCTTTACGGTCTGCAGATATCAAAATGATGACAGCTGTAATTGATTTAGGTGATTCAGCAATTCATCACATTTAAATGTACCACTTAGTACACGTACTATTGTGTAGAGCAACCGGTTCTTGTCATTGTAGAGGGGCAATCACATATGAGCATATGTTGCAAAGTTTATTTAAAATTTAGAATAAATATTACCATACTTGTCTTGCTCAAAAGCATTCTTTCTTTTAGTAAAATTATTTAGTATTTTTTTTGGAGAATTTATGGTGAAGAGCAAAGCATTTTACTTCTTAATGACATCACCAGGTATGGGAACTCATCTTGTTATGGATTTGATTCGTCCTACAAGTTTAAAAATTGTGCCCAATACTATGATTGGTTTCTTAGGGGCTATAATATATAGTCAAAGGAATCAGGGATATAATTTATGCGATTGGAATTGTGTTGAAAAAGATTTCCATGGGATGACGGTTAAAGATATTGTTAAGGGGTATTATAATAAATATGAATTCAATTGTAAAGGAGATTTACTTGATTTAGATAACATCAAACATTTTTTTAAAAAGTGGTTGATTTCTTTAAACAGTGATTCTTTATGTACCGTAAATCTTTTTTGTTTCACAACTGTTACAGATGTTCGACTGTCCAATGGAACTATCATGCAATGGAGCTCTGAAGACAGGGATGCAGCTCGTAAGATATTTATAGAATCTTTACTTTTTGCTGGATTTGATGTTCATCACATGGGGATTATTCGACATCCTATAAATACATATTTAAGTAAATACGAAAGGTTCAATCGGTCCAAAGAATTCAACCGCGACTTAGAAATAAGAATGATAATAAATTATTTTGATCTTTGTAAAAAAATAAGAAATGATAAGAATTGTTTTATTTTAAAATATGAAAATATATGCTCTGACAAAAAATATCTCATAGATTTTTATAAATACATTGGTTTGACAGAGAAGGAAATCGCTAATTATGATTTGTCTTATATCCACAAAGGGGAACTCAATAAATGGCGTAACCACCCAATAGGAAGGACTAAAGAGCTTGCGAATACCTTCGAAAGAATATTATATGATTTTGAATATGACTATCAAACTAAAAATAGAATAATGCATTTTTTGCAACAAATCTACTATAAAGCCAAGAAGATACATAATGAAATAAGGCTGTTAAACAAAATATTTGCTGGGGACCATTGCGCTGAGGGAGTTTATTTTCGTCATAAATTATCAATTTCAGGACGTATTTATAAACATCTTAACTGTATGATTCCATCTCGAAAAAATCGTTTAATTGAGTATTATATGAAATATAAGGGATTGATAGATGATTCTATGAAAGATAGCCTAAGTAAAAAATTCACAAGAATTCTCAAAATAAGCAGGGGAGATTAGCACCATATATTGAGCAAGAGTTTAACAAGCAATACACGAAAACGATTAAGGAATAATATGAAAATCTTACAGCTTATTTGGACCTTTTATAAAAAGTATCCTCTTCTTTTTATCATAAAT
>Ga0187827_10006309_pt1 | contig 13598 bp, 11 predicted proteins | sample ETNtaG_39_FD_167969 | JGI IMG/M metagenome (GOLD analysis project Ga0187827, IMG submission 167969) | Marine microbial and viral communities from oxygen minimum zone, Eastern Pacific Ocean - ETNP2014_SV_150_PacBio MetaG (Illumina Assembly) | ecosystem: Environmental > Aquatic > Marine > Hypoxic... | reverse complement strand
TAAGATGATGAAGGAGGCAGGATGCCGCTCGGTTATTTATGGTATGGAATCTGGTAGTGAGAGAATACTTCAGGTGATGGAGAAAAATGTTTCTCTTCAAAATAACTACAATGCATTTTCCTGGACAATAGAAGCAGGATTGTATACGGCTCCTGCATTAGTTATTGGCATGCCAGGTGAATGCCCGGAGACTATTAAAGAAACAGCAGACTTTCTGTCATATTCTTTGGCACTGGATAGATCTCAGAACCCGAAAACTATCAGCATGAATTTTGCGCAAGCCCTCCCTGGAGCTCCTCTTTATGAATATGGACGCAGTGTGGGTGTAATTGGAACAACTATTGAAGAGGAAGAGCAGTATTTGTTGTTAGTTTCAAATATGGATGCTGCCGATGGTGCTAGGGCGATAAACTTTACGGATTATCCACAATTAATGCTGCTTTCTTACCCCAGGCTCATTAGGAGTATTATTAACTATAGATATATGAAGAAATTCGGTGTTGATCATTATTATAAAATGATGTTTCAAGAATACAAGAGACCGGTTATCTTGCATATATTAAAGAACAAAAGAATCTCAGATATATTCTACCTTTATCCAACATTAGTATACAATTTTAGGCACTTTTTGTGGATTGTTAAATTCATGGAAATTGTTAAAGCAAATGGTTTTGCTTATGCTTTAGGCTTACTCAGGGAATATCTAAGGTTTATTGGGTATAAGTTAAGAGGGAAAAAGGTCACCTTTGAGTATGGATCCTTGCGTAAAGCAATTGATCGGAATAGTAATGCCTATACTGGTACCAAAGAGATGTTGATGCTCAGAAAAGGAAGGTAGCGGGAATGATAATTACTTAGGCTTTTGACTATTACAGTAGTTTCTTTCCAAGATGTTTGCAGTATGCCATCGTTTTAATCGTGAATGAATGTAAAACTCGCCTGAATGGCGTAAAAATATGTTGAATCTCAAGATTCAACAATTGTTCTTCAAATAAGAAAAAGATAATGGTTAACTGTGTTTCAATATACGAAAACGATTAAGGAATAATATGAAAATCTTAAAGCTTATTTGGACATTTTATAAAAAGTATCCTCTTCTTTTTATCATAAATATATTAATGCTCACGTTTGTCTGTTTTATTCAGGTTGTAAGTACTCTATTGATAGCCCCTGTTATAGATGTTTTCATTAATCCAGAGTTCAAAGACGTTAGCTCAATAACACAAAGATTATTTAATTTATTTAATTTGCTTGATATTAGCGTAACAAAAATTAATATCTTAATTCTTTTTCTCCTAATTAATATTCTACTCAGCGCTTCCATAATAGTTGCAAAGTGGTTGATTCTGAAATCCCAGTACGCTATGCTGAAGTCCCTGGCTGTAGAGACTTTTAAGGCTTTTTTTAATGCCCGCTGGCATTTTTTCAATACCCAGCGTTATGGTTCAATTCTAAATACATTAACCCGTGAGATTGATGGTGTCAGGAGTACCTTTGTTAGAGTTGGTACTATGCTCTCAGATTTTATGCGAGCAATGTTTTTTGTAGCAGTACCTCTTTATATTTCATGGAAAATCACTTCTATTGCAGTTGTTTTAGGTTGTTTGTTTGTTTTTCCATTTATGTTCTTTAATAGAGTAAGTTACAGATTGGGCAAGGGGAACACTGTGTCATCTAATAAGGTTATGGAACTGATACATGAAAGCCTGGGGGCTGTAAAAGTGATCTTGGGATATGGGAATCATGCTAAATATGTAAGAAGGTTTAATGAAGTCTTTGGTGAGCGTTGTAATTATGAAATAAAGTCTAATGTCTTAAAAAATGCACTGCCAAAGATCTTTGAACCGTTTGGATGGATGACTATTATCATCACAATGTATATTTCATCAGAGTATTTTAAGCTTACTATAGCAGAGATAGGTATTATAGGCTATGCGTTTCTAAGAATTCTTCCGATGATAGGGGGATTCACATCAATTAAACATGCCATCGTGAATCTTTATCCCAGCTATGAGCAGGTAGATTCTATGAACAGACTGGCATGTAAAAATGTTCAAAAAACAGGCAATTGTGTTTTTAACAGGATAGATGATAACATTGAATACAAAGGTGTAAGTTTCTCTTATCCTGGCCATGATCTGGTATTGAATGATATTAATATAACAATTAAAAAGGGTAAGGTAACAGCAATCGTCGGTGAATCAGGATCTGGAAAGTCTACTTTAATTGATTTACTTATTGGGTTTTATGAACCTGATGAAGGGGTAATATTAGCAGATAAGAAGCCTTTACAGGAATTCGATATTTATTCTTTTAGACGACATATTGGATATGTTCCGCAGGACACTGTTTTATTCAATGATACAGTAGAAAATAATCTCTTGTGGAGTAATGAGAAAGCCACGGAAGAGGAGATTGTAGAGGTTTGCAGATTGGCAAATGCCCATGATTTTATCATGTCCATGCCAAATGGGTATGGCACCCTGGTTGGAGAAAGGGGGCTTAGGCTTTCCGGTGGAGAGCGTCAACGTATTGCTCTTGCCAGAGCATTATTGAGAAAGCCGGAGCTGTTAATTCTCGATGAAGCCACAAGTGCCCTTGACAGCCGCTCTGAGTTGCTTATCAAGAGTGCGATTGAAAATATTGCACATAAGACTACATTAGTAGTAATAGCTCATAGGTTGTCAACTATAGTAAATGCTGATCTTATTTATGTTCTTCAGAAAGGTCGTATAATAGAGCAAGGGAAATACGATAGTCTAATGATCTTAGACGGCACTTTTCGGAGTACTGCTGAGATTCAGAGGGTTGTTCATTAAAAACTCACGTGATAAGATGTGGTTCTTGTCTATATAAAAAGTAATATAAAACCAGTTTTCAGCAAATACAATAATGTCATATAATGTAGTTTGTGATTTTATTTCAATTAATGGGTTTTTTAGAAACCTAAAAAGATTAAAAAGAGCAGATAGTATTATATTATACAGACGTGACAAGTCTTTTTTTGATAAAGTTTGGATTGCGGTATTCAAATATATGAATAGAGTTTTTCTAAAAAAGAAGTATAAAGTAAAAATTCTTAGTCATTTTATGTTCTGTAAAATAAATCATAAAGTAGTTAAGTCTATTGAAGAAAACTCTGATAAGATAAATAAATCCTTATTATTAAATTTAAAATATATTTTAAAGGCATCTGATAAGGATGTTTTAAAGTATATAAAGCATAACTTGGTATTTGAGATTCAGAAGAAGCTATATATTAATGAAGAGATAAAGACTGATCTGTCAACTAATAATTACTTAATAATAACAGATAGAAATCAATTCGACATATATAATGGAGCAGAAGAGGTTTATGAGGATGACGTTGCCTTCAGGAATATCTTTTTGCTTTATACCGGTATTTTGATTTTAACGGCTTATATTTTGCTAAAAATTAAACATCAATTTAGGTTTTGTCTAAAAAGGAAAAAAATATTCTATTCAGACTTGATAGTTCATGCAACCAATTTTTTCAATGGAAATAATAATAAAGACTATCTTTCAGAGGACCTCGTATTTGACAAAAAGAAAGTTTCTCTATTAATTACAAACCAGTGGCGCCCATCAATAACAGATCTTAATATTTACAAAATTCACTTGAAGAAAAAAGGAATAAGATATATTGATGCCAGTGAGCTGGTGGTTACAACTTATGAACTTATACATATCTTAAAGTTTCTTGTCTCTAAGGCAATCTTTTCTAGAATAAAATATAATTCATTTATAGATGTCTATACTTATATGTTATGCCTTTACCATTATTGTTTAGAATCTCTATATTTAAGTAATTATAATTGTAAAGCTATTCTTTGTATTGATGATTATTTGGCATTACATATAACGAGAACTTTGCTATATCGCCAGCGTGGCATTAAAACATTTGGAATACAGCATTCTGTAGGGACAGGTATCAAGGAATCTCCAGTACGTATCTATATATGTTTTGACAAATATTTAGTATGGGGTACGTTTTTTGTTAAATTGTTTAAACCTTATTGGGACGACCTTTCCCTGGTAAAGTATAGTTACAACAGAATAGATAAATTACTTATGAAAAGGCGAATTGTAGAGCAACCTCAGGATTTACGAGGACGTTGTTTGGCAAATAATGGTAAAAAGAATATAATATTTACAGCACCACCAAACTGTGACTTTTTTGACAACGTAATAGAGAACATTCAAGGATACTTTGATTTTCTAAAATCGATTGATCAAGATATCGCTAATAATGCTAATATTTATTTAAGGCCTAAGAACTTGAAAGGTATAGATAGGCTTTTAAAGTATATCGATACAAAGAACGTGATATTTCTTCCAGGCAACAGCTATACAACTGCTGAGCTAATAAGTCAGTCTGACCTTGTGGTAGCAGCTGCAGGTTCAGGAATTCTCTGTGAGTGTTCTTTGTTAAAAGTTAAGGTTGTATGTTATGACATATTAGGTTTTTTAAAAGATGATTGGATCAGTTATGGGAAAGACCTGTATATTGATAATGCAAAGGACTTACACCGAGTCATTGAAAGATTTATTAATGATAAGCCGTTAGATGTTGACTGGGATCTATTGTGGAGTGAGATGGTTTATCCTAATCAAGGCAATACTAATGAAGTTACTGAGGAATTGTTAAATAATTGACTTGCTGATAATGTATGATCACCTATCTCACTCTCTTATAAGTATATACATGCTGATGGGCACTTCTATCCTTGTTGTGTCATGCCCTCTGTCGTCAATGATTGAAAAAATCGGTATATTATTACAATTTCCTATGACACTCCTAATAGGTGCCCACAATAACATTTTCTAAAAGAGCAGTTTCCTAAGGTTTCTGCACTCAATTATGATGAACTTGAAAAACTTATATGCTATTGGCTGTATGAATGTGGCAATATTCATTTCCTGGAATTTCAGGATTAATATATAAAGCTAAATATTATTATAGCAGGGCAATTGAAAGATTTAGAGAACTGCTTGCTTCATAGTAAGAAATGGATAAAACTAGAAGATGAGCTTGATGACAAAGGCTAAAGAGCATAGATGAATAATATCGACGAAAATGAATCCTGTAAGTTTACACCACCTGTTGATGTGGATCTAATCGTCTTTGACTTTGATGGTGTGTTTACTGATAACAAGGTTTATACTGCTCAGGATGGTACAGAGACTGTTGTCTGTGACCGAAGAGATGGATTAGGCATTGAAATGCTTAAAAAAATAAACATCCCGATGTTTATTTTGTCAATGGAACAAAATCCCGTGGTAATCGCAAGAGCAAAAAAGTTAGATTTAGAGGTAAAGGCAGGGTGTGAAGATAAAAAGAGTTTTCTACAATATTATTTTAAGAAAAAAGGAATCGATTCTGCAAATGTGATATACATAGGTAACGACTTAAATGACCTTGAGGCAATGGGATTGGTTGGTTGTTCCATTTGCCCAGGTGATTCTCATGCGAAGGTTAAAGAAAGCGCCACCTATATACTGGCTTCGAATGGGGGTAATGGAGCTGTGAGGGAACTTGCGGAATTATTAATTCAAAATAAAGGAAAATAATAATGTCTATATTCATAATCGCGGAGATTGGGATTAATCATAATGGAAACGTTGATATCGCAAAAGACCTGATCACAGTTGCGAAAGATGCGGGCTGTGATGCCGTTAAGTTTCAAAAGCGCACTGTAGATTTGGTCTATTCGAAGAAAATTCTTGATTCTCCTAGAAAAAGCCCATGGGGAGCTACGCAACGAGAACAAAAAGAAGGTCTAGAATTTGGGTTAGAGGAATACAAAGAAATTAACACTTTTTGCAAGGAAAAAAATATTGAATGGTACGCATCAGCCTGGGATGTTGAAAGCCAAAAATTCTTGCGGCAATTTAATTTAAAGTATAATAAAAGCGCTTCTGCTATGATAGTAGATGAAGAGTTTTTGGAACAAGTGGCTTCTGAAAGAAAATATACTTTTATTTCGACCGGTATGACGGGGCAAAAAAATATCGATCAGGCTGTTGAGATTTTTAGAGAAAACGACTGCCCTTTTGAGTTAATGCATTGTGTTTCAACCTATCCGATGCTTGATGAAGATGCCAATCTCAATTGTATTCATACCCTTCGGCAAAGGTACAACTGCAAGGTGGGTTACAGTGGCCATGAGGTTGGTCTTGGTATTTCTTATGCGGCAGCAGCTCTTGGGATAACTTCTTTGGAACGGCATATTACCCTGGATAGAGCCATGTATGGATCAGATCAGGCTGCTTCAGTCGAGCCTCAGGGGTTGAGAAATCTCGTTAGCACTGTCAGAATGATAGAAAAATCTATGGGCGATGGAAAGATTTCTGTCAATCATAAGGAAGTGCCCATAGCAAAAAAATTAAGGGCTCACATTCCTTTCACCACATAGGGCTTATGAAAACAGATTTGCTTTTTTCGTTGGCAGGTAAATCAATTCTCCTAACCGGTGGCGGTTGCGGAATTGGTGCTGCTATGGCTTCCGGCCTCGAAAAACATGGAGCCTCCGTGGGCGTATTTGATAAAGTTATTCCCGACAATCGCCTGGAAAATATCAAGTATTACTCGCTGGATATAGCCAGACAGGAGGAGGTTTTGTCTGGATTTAAACTGTTTTTGGATGATTTTAAAGGTATAGATGTCCTGGTAAATAACGCCGGTATGACGTTTCCCTGCCAGAGTGAGGATTATCCTCTTGATAAATGGGAACAAACACTGAACATTAATTTGACAGCGACCTTTTCTTTATGCCAATTGGCTGGCAGGGAGATGATTAAACAGAAACGAGGTGGAAGCATTATTAATATAACCAGTATTGGGGCTGTACAGGGATTTCCGAATAATCCAGCTTACGTGGCTACCAAAGGAGCTGTCCGGCAGCTCACAAAAGGCCTGGCATACGACTGGGGAAAATACAATATTCGGGTTAATAATCTTGCTCCGGGATATACCCATACGCCAATGAATCGGAAAAGCTGGGATGATCCAGCTTTACGAGCCGAGAGGGCCGGTCGCACATTTTTGGGACGATGGGCCGAACCGGAAGATATGATCGGTCCCGTTGTATTTTTAGCCTCTGACGCATCCAGCTACGTGACGGGGACCGATCTTCATGTCGATGGTGGCTGGAGTGCCAAAGGTATTTAAATATAAATAGGAAGGGTTTAATGGCAGTAATAAATTCAGATGATTATCATGATTTTGTTATAAAAAATGGAAAATTGATTGGTGAATTTGATCAGATGTATAAGATGTCTAAAGATATTCCATGGCACCAGGATAAGCAAGAGGATTGGTTAGATATAAGATTAACAATTGAATTATTGAAAGAACACGGTCCTTTTGATTGTATTTGCGATTTTGGATCCGGACTAGGTTTTTATTTAGATATACTAAGTGAATATGTAGCTAAGGATAAAGTAAAGTTATTCGGATTTGATGTTTCACCAACCTGTTGTGAAAAAGCAAAGCTTCTTTTTCCTAATATCGAATTTCAAGTCTTTGATTTGAGTAGTTATAACGACAAGATTGTGGCAAAAGTAAGAGGGGAAACGGGTGAGAAGAGTCTCTTTACCCTTAGAGGTGTTCTATTATATTTTGACACTACTGAAAACATAGTAAATTTAGTTGATAACCTTGCCGGTGTAATGAAAAGTGGAAATCTTTTACTTATTTCTCAAGATTTTCCGCCTTTAAAATCTAATTTTGTGGGTAAGAAGATTATATCAAAACCTGAAGATATTGTAGTTAAGTTTTCCAGATATTTTTATCCGGAGAAGACAGTCTGGCTGGAAGATAGGATGTCAAACAGTAGTGATAACTGGTTTATATCAGTTTTAAGAAAAAGATAGAAGTATTTTATTTTAAGTCATGTGTAAAATAGTGAGTAATGTGTATGTCTAACAAAGTTGTAGCGATTATTCCTGCCAGAGGAGGGTCAAAAGGCATACCAAGGAAGAATATTTTAGAGTTTTGTGGAAGACCATTAATTGCTTGGTCAATCTTGCAGGCGGTAAATACTCCTGAAATAGATGCTGTATATGTTACATCTGATGATGATGAAATTCTTGATATTGCAACTAGTTATGGTGCGCAGAAAATTAAACGCCCGGATGAGATGTCAGGGGATACTTCAACGTCAGAATCGGCTATTGCGCATGCATTACAGGGTATTGAGTCAGCCCCTGCAATTATTCTAATGCTTCAACCTACTTCACCATTGCGTAAACCTGATGATTTGAGCTGTGCTGTGAGGCAGTTTAAAACTGAGATGTGGGATTCCGGTTTTTCCGGAGCAGTTTTAGAGGATTTTTTGATATGGAAAAGAAAGCCAGGAGAGGTTATGGAAAGTATCAATTACGATTATAAAAACAGAGGCAGGAGGCAGGATCGTGAGCATGAATATGTAGAAAACGGATCTATTTATTTGTTTAAGCCAGAGATACTTGCAAAAAATAATAATAGAATGGGTGGAAAAATAGGCATTTACTTGATGGATTTCTGGCAATCGTTTGAAATTGATGAACCTGGAGACTGGGAATTGATTGAAATCCTATTCAAAGTAAATCTTGGGAAATCTTATTTGCCAGGGGGGGGGTAGATGGATAGCGGGAGAGTTGTTTATATGAATGGTAATTACGTGCCAGAGTCAGATGCGAATATTTCAATCTTTGACTCGGCACTGATGTTTGGAGACATGGTTTTTGAAATGACAAGATCCTTTAACAAGAAGCAATTCAAGCTTCGGGAACATTTGATACGCCTTTATCATGGCATAAAAATATTGCGTATTCCTGTTCGAATGACAATTGATGAAATGGAAAAAGCATGCTATGAAACAATCGAAAAAAACGATCCTGTTTTTGAAGGCCACGATGAGCATAGACTCATGATTAATGTTAGCCGCGGCCCGCTTGGTATTTATGCGCCGATCTTTGACGGGAGATTGGAGCCAACTATAGTAATTGCTGACTTTCCACTGAAATGGACTGTCGCATATATGGGACCTCTTTTTGATACCGGTATCAATGCAGTTATTACCAGTCAAAGGGCCATTCCTGCCCACCTTTTAGAGCCTAAAATAAAAAACCGAAGTCGTATGCATTTGCAATTGGCAAATATTGAGGCTTCCGAATGGAAAGGGGAGAACAATTGGGCTCTCATGCTTGATCCGGATGGATTTGTTGCTGAGGGAACAGGTGATAATGTTTTTATTGTAAAGGATAATGTTGTTATAACTCCTGAGGGGAGAAATATCCTTAGGGGAATCAGTAGGGCTTATATTTTTGCAATATGTGAGCAACTTGGTCTAAAGTGTATTGAGAAGAATATAGAGACCTTTGATGTTTATACAGCAGATGAAGCCTTTATGACCGGAACGCCTTTTTGTCTGCTGCCTGTGACACAATTAAACGGAAATGCTATCGGTGATGCAAAGATGGGGATGGTTACTAAAAAATTAATCGATAAATGGGGCGAAAATGTGGGTTTGGATATTGTTAAGCAGATAAAAGATTATTCAAAAGAATGCGCGGAATTATCAGGTAATGCACCCACGCCGTATCAGTTTAAGTAAATATGACCTTTCCTGAACTTATTGGTGAACGAATAAAGCTCGTGGAACTGGCTGAAGATGGATTAGGGGATTTATTTGAGTACTCAAAAAACTATCTTTTGTACAAATACTTCGAACTTAAACCCATAAAGACAATTGGAGAAACAAAAGCTTACCTACAGAAATTGCTCCACAGAAATGAATCGGAAAACGCCCACTATTGGTTTATACACTTGATTAGTTCTAATAAGATAATCGGTTCCTTTGGTGTTCATGATATCGACTGGAGAAAAAAAGATGCGGAGATAAGCTACGGTTTATCTCCCGAGTATTGGAGCAAAGGTTATTTTTGTGAAACACTGAAAATCGTACTGCAATATTTATTTAATAAACTAGATTTTCACAGGGTTTGTGCCATTACGCGTTCCGACAATGCTCCTTCAATTAAAGGGCTTGAAAAAGTGGGATTTCAGAAAGAAGGAGTTTTGAGGGAATATTATCTTTCACATGATGCAAAGAGGTATGATGCTACAATAATGGCAATTATAAACATTGACTTTCAAACTAAAAATAATGCTTTGTCAATTTGAATCTAAATGAGATTCTTGCTGGTAGTCTATGACAATGACAATGTTAACCACTTTTTTCCGGTTGGAGCGGGATATATAGCATCGGTTCTTAGAAATAATGGTCATGATGTAAAGGTTTACAATCAAGATATCCACCATTATCCGGATCAGCATCTCACATCTTATCTTGACAAAAATTATTTTGATGCAGTTGGGATAGGAGTCATAGCCGGATATTATCAATACAGAAAACTTCTAAACATTTCAAAGGCAATCAATGGCTCATCTAACAGGCCACCTCACTTTATACTTGGAGGGCATGGTCCTACACCTGATCCGGAATATTTTTTACAAAAGACCGGAGCAGATGTGGCTATACTTGGTGAAGGTGAGGATACGATCATAGAATTAATGCAAGCTATTTCCAACAAAGAACCTTTAAATGATATTCAGGGAATAGCATACCGGGATGGAAATAAAGTTTCAACAAATCCACAAAGGCCAAACATCATAGATATTGATGCTCTTCCATGGCCCGCTTACGACTTGTTTCCTATTGAGCACTATAGATTGCTAAGGTACCCACATGCCTCTAACAGTGATTTTTCTCTCGCTTTGCTAACCGCGCGAGGCTGTACTTTTACCTGCAATTTCTGCTACCGCATGGATAAAGGTTATCGGAAAAGAAGCCCGGAGGGTATAGTTGAAGAAATCAAGTACCTCCAAAAAGATTTTGGTATCACTTATATTGATTTTTCGGATGAATTGCTCATGTCTTCAAAATCTCGTGTAGTAGAATTGTGCGAAGCGTTTATTAATGCAAAGCTGAAGTTTAAATGGTTTTGTAATGGCAGGCTAAACTATGCAACATCTGAAATAGTTCGCCTGATGAAGGAAGCTGGATGCGTCTTTATTAACTACGGTATTGAAGCCATGGATGATCAGGTACTGAAAAACATGAACAAGGCCCTGACTACAAAACAAATTATAAGAGGAATAGAAGAAACCCTCAAGGCGGGAATCAGTCCTGGTTTTAATATTATTTGGGGTAATATAGGGGACAACAAAGGTACCTTGCGCAAGGGAGTGGAGTTTTTGTTGAAGTATGATGATGGAGCACAACTTCGCACTATTCGGCCGGTTACACCTTATCCTGGTTCCCCTCTCTTTAATTATGCAATTGAGAATAAGATGCTAAGTGATACGGAAGACTTTTATGAAAACAAGCATATTAATTCAGATTTGTTATCAGTGAATTTTACTAATTTAAGTGATGATGAGTTTCATGAAAGTTTGATGGAAGCTAATACAATGTTGATTGATAATTACTATAAAAAGAAATGTAATGAAATAAAAATTGCTACAAAAAATCTTTACCTTAACAATGACTCAAGCTTTAGGGGATATCGTCATGCATAAACCAAAATCAACGAATAAATTAAAATAGGAGTTCTTCAGTGATTGATTTGACACAGAACCCTTATGGTAAATATAATGGGAATGAGATGGAATATCTGCTACAGGCGTTGGATTCGGATAATCCAAAAAATAAAGAAAAGTCATGGCCTCAAAGATTTGAAGAAGAGTTCTGTCGTGTTATGGGAGTAAAGTACGCTATTGCCTGTAATTCAGGGACATCAGGCTTGCATGCGGCACTTGCTGGTGCCGGAATAGGGCCCGGAGATGAAGTTATAAATCCGGCTCTTACCGTGGTCATGGATGCTTATTCCATAATTCATGTGGGAGCTACTCCTGTTTTTGCTGATGTTGATCCGGACACACAAACAATTGATCCGGAGGATGTTCGGAAGAAAATTACCTCTAAAACCAGAGCAATCATAACAGTTTCCTTACAGGGATTGCCAGTCGATATTGATCCCATAATGGATTTAGCTCAAAAAAAAAATCTAACTGTTATTGAAGATTCTGCTCAAACTATTTTGGGTATGTATAATGGAAGAATTGCCGGAACACTTGGGCATATAGGAGTGTTCAGTTTTGAAAACAAAAAGCATATGTCGTGTGGCAGTGAAGGAGGGATGATTGTGTCCAATGATGAATACATTGCTCAAAGAATTAGAAAATTTGCGGGTATTGGCTATAAACATATGACTGCCGAAGCGGGGCGTACATCTCTGGCAATGTCTACAGTACAGGACCCGGATTATGAGAGATTTGATACATTAGGGTTAAATTATAGAATGACTGAAGTTTCCGCTGCCATAGGGTTGGCACAGTTTGAAAGAATAGAATCCATGGTTTCCAGAAGACAGGCTGTAGCAAAAATATTTGATGAAGCTGTTGGGGATTGTGACTGGATGGTTTGTCAGAAAGTTCCAGAAGGCTATGTTCATGCTCATTATACGTACACTGTAAAGTATTATGGTGAAGAAAAGCATGGAGTCTCATGGAAACAATTCTACAATCAATACAAAGAGATGGGAGGAGATGGGTTTTATGGGGCTTGCAAGGTCCCATACCTGGAACCTGTTTTCAATGATCTGGAGATAAATGGCGTACGCTATGGTAAGGGGCTATGTTCTGTAGCTGAGGAAATTCAACCCCGAATCATGCAATTTAAAACAAATTATAGGAATTTGGAAGTTGCTAAAGAAAAAGCTGAAATTCTTAATAGGTTAATAAATAAAATTGGTAAATGACAAATAAGAAAGAATACCATTCAACAAGTATAACAGGATGATAAAATCTAGATGAGCGAGAATCTAAGATTTGGTATTGTACAGGGGAGGTTAATACAATCACCGGAAGACTGTTTGCAGTGGTTTCCGCAGGAACACTGGGAAAGCGAGTTTTTCATTGCCTCGACCTTGGGATATGACTACATTGAATTTATAGTAGAGACGCAGCACAATGAGAACAATCCTGTCTGGACGGAAAAAGGTATTAAAAGAATATTAGCATTGGCTGAAAGAAATAAGTTGTCGCTCCATGCAATTTGCAACGATTTTATAATAGAAAATAAGCTACCAGGGAGCAAAAGCGTTTTAGAACAAAATAGGAAGCTTATTTCCAGGGCGAAGTTATTAGGAATTCAAAAACTGATACTACCATTTTTTGAGGAAAGTGAGCTGACAGAGAACAATTTTGATGATTATAAAGCTCCCCTGATAGAAATTGCAAATGTTGCGCTGGAAAACAATATTTTAGTATGTATTGAAACTATTCTTGACGGAAGAAACCTTCTCAACTTTTTAGAATATGCTGATCATCCCAATATCAAATGTGTTTTTGATACAGGAAACCGTATTGCGTTCGGGCATGATATCTATTCCGATATTGCTCTGCTTGCCGATCAGATCAGACACATACATATAAAGGACAAAAACGATAAGAATGAAAATGTTTTATTGGGTACGGGAAAGGTAGATTTTAGAAAAGTGTTTGAATCTGTCGATGCTATTGGGTACCA
>Ga0187827_10006308_pt1 | contig 13600 bp, 9 predicted proteins | sample ETNtaG_39_FD_167969 | JGI IMG/M metagenome (GOLD analysis project Ga0187827, IMG submission 167969) | Marine microbial and viral communities from oxygen minimum zone, Eastern Pacific Ocean - ETNP2014_SV_150_PacBio MetaG (Illumina Assembly) | ecosystem: Environmental > Aquatic > Marine > Hypoxic... | reverse complement strand
ACCGCCAACAACCCGGTCGTTGTATTGGATGATATCCCTTACACGATGCCCAGGCAGGCACGAATGCTCGGTGGCTACCTGTGTGCTCCTGCTCCATCCCTAGCCCAGCTATTCACCAAGATCACCACTGGCGATCTGATATGGGACGATACCCGCCAACAGTGGCGAATTGAGACCGGCAAGACCAATATCCGCCATCCCCGCGTAGAAGTGCGCGACAACGGCACGATGTTAGTGATGCGGATGCCCGCCGATCTTCACATAGAGGAAGCGACCCGCGAGCCGAGTTGGCTCGATCTGACGATTTTGGATGGCAGGCTCGACCCGGAAGAGTTCTCATTCCTTGGTTCCCGGCTGCCTTCGCGAAGCGCCGTACGACAGATCCGTGCATATCAATACGACGACTCTGCGCAGATCTCTTTCCGATTGGACCCCAAACGGAGTAACTACGAAATAATTCGAGACCGGGGTGCGCGTCGGTTTGTGCTCCTTTTAAGGCCGATGGAGCCAACTCCGGCAACAGTTCTTGAGCAGGGACGGCAGATTGAGATAGATGAGGACAGGTGGCGCATACACACCGTTGTCATCGACGCCGGTCACGGCGGACGTGATCCGGGTTCTGTGGGCCCAACCGGCCTTACGGAACGCGAGGTTACCTGGGCAATAGCACAGAGATTGGCAGAAAAACTTCGCAAAGACCTTGACCTCAACGTAATCCTGACACGCCAATCGGAATGGGAGTTCGTGCATCTCAAAGAACGCGGGCGAATGGCTGTCCGCGAGAACGGCAAGCTGTTCGTTAGCATCCACACTAACGCCCACCCAGACCGACGAATCGGGGGCGTGGAGACATATTTCCTGTCTGAGCCGCTCACTGACGAGGCCGCAGAAGTAGCTCGAACCGAAAACGCTGCGCTCAATTACGAAGAGGAGTTTTCGGCTGGTGGCGGTAACCTTGAAGCCGAAGTCAATTCGATTCTAGCAAACATAGCTTCGGATCAATTCTTGGAAGAGAGCCAAATGCTGGCGACGATGGTTCAAGCCGAACTTTCCCGGAGCGCCAACCTTCGCGACCGAGGGGTAAGGCAGGCTGGATTCTACGTTATGAAGGGCACATTGAGCCACATGCCCAGCATCTTAGTAGAGACCGCCTACATTAGCAATCCAGCCGAAGAGAGAATGCTTAGACGCCGCTCTTTTCAGCGGCAGATCGCCAGCGGCATTTTCAGGGCGATCCGCGACTTCAAGCGCCAACGTGACTCCACCCTCTTACGCCCCTAACACGCTTCGCGTGTTTTTTGGGGGCGGCGTCTGCGACGCGGCCCCTGGGCGAGGTGAACGTCGGGGGGCTGGCGGAATGGTGGGCCCGACGATAGGCGAAAATCAGCCTCCGCAGAACAAACGAGATTGAAGGAACAACATTTTGGACACAAGACCCATCGGCGTGTTTGACTCAGGCATCGGCGGATTGACTGTCGTCAGCGAGATTTTTTCGCAACTGCCTGGCGAACGCGTCATCTATCTCGGAGATACCGCCAGGTTTCCCTATGGCCCCAAGTCGTCCAGCACCGTAACGGCCTTTGCCAAAGACGACTGCCGGTTTCTGTTGGACAGCGGCGTGAAACTCATCGTCGCCGCGTGCAACACGGCTACGGCATACGCACTTCCATCGCTGTGTGATGAGTTCGACGTCCCGGTGATCGGCGTTATCCACCCTGGTGCCACCGCTGCGGCCAGAGCATCCACCAACGGTCTCATTGGAGTTATTGGTACCGAGGGCACCATCGCGTCCGATGAGTACCAGAAAACGATCACCGAAATTGATTCAAAACTCAGCGTATTCGCCAAACCGTGTCCGCTTTTTGTGGCGTTGGCAGAGGAGGGGGCTACGGAGACTGACGCGGCATTCCTCATCGCTGCCGACTACTTAGAACCGATCCGCCAAGCCAACATAGACACTCTGGTATTGGGTTGCACGCACTATCCTCTGCTCAAGAATGTCATACGCCGCGTCGTGGGACCGCAGATCACGCTAGTTGATTCTGCTGAGGAGACCGCCCGCACTGTGGCGGACCTTCTCCGGACACGCGACATCGCAGCCAACGGCGAACCGACCCATGCCCACGGGTTTTTTGTGACCGATCTCCCAACAAAGTTCGCGGAACTTGGCGAGCGGTTTTTGGGTTACCCTTTGCCAAACATCGAGATGGTTGAGGTCGGACCAATCGCCAGTACAGAATAGGCATCGTGCAGAGGCAACTGAGCAATACACCTTGGAGAGTCAACGTGAGACGAGTCGGCATGGGAAGCTGCTTCGATCTATGGAGTGGTCGTGTGGTCGTGTGGTGGACTTTGAGTTGCGTGGTGGCGGCTTTGGCGGTGACGAAGCCACCAGTGGAGGTCGTTCCTGTGCCTGACCAGGGCGAAATAGCGCTCCAGGCAACCCTAAAAAAAATCGGCACCGACCTGACCGTCATGTGCATTGCTGCTCACCCGGACGATGAGGACGGCGCGACCCTGGCTTATTACGGAAAACATGTCGGTGCGCGAACTGTCGCTGTCATCGCCACTAGAGGAGAAGGTGGTCAGAACGAGATTGGCCCTGAGCTCTATGACGAGTTGGCTGTAATCCGCTCAGGGGAGCAGGAGCGGGCTGGAGCAATATACGGCTCGGAGATTTTTTTCCTGAATTTCCCGGAGTTCGGTTTTTCGAAGACTGCTGAAGAGACGTTTGGTGTTTGGGGTCATAATCGGTCGCTGTCAGAGGTTGTGAGGATAATCAGAGAGATAAGGCCTGACATCGTGATAACAAACCACGACACCATCTCTGGGCACGGCCACCATCAGGCACTGGGCAGACTCGTTATTGAAGCGTTCGACGCCGCAGCTGACCCTTGGAGGTTCGTAAATCAGATGACCACCGGCGGCCTGATGCCATGGCAGATCAAGAAGCTCTTTGTTCGCTGCAACGGATATGCCGGCTGCACACCAGGCGACAGACATGTCACTGTGCCTGTGGGTGCTTACGACCGTCTTCGTGGTTTTACGTATTCACAGATCGCAGAGGAAGCGCTAAGGCAACACCGCTCACAAGGGATGGGATATTTTGCTGGTCGCATCCCAAATGAACGCCACTATCAACTGCTCAAGTCGGCTGTACTTGGGTCGAGGGATGCAGTTGATTCTTTGCACGACGGTCTGGAGACAAGCACCGTCAGCGCGAGGCTCAGTCTGGACGGCAGTGGAGCCACCCATGAAGAGTTGGCCCACCGATTGGCTCGGTCGCTCGCACAGATCAGAGGAGAGAGGCCGCGCGGAGCGGAGATGGCAGCAGACTGGCTTGACCTGACCTCAGAGCTTGAAAAAGCGCTGCTCCTGGCGGTCCATTTTAAGCTCAGTGCGCAAATCGACGATAATGTAGTCGTTGCGGGTCAGGACTCGGTAACGGTTACGGCGGTAGTTCGCAACAACGGTGGGCTTGTTCTGGAAATTTCGCCGCCATGGCTCACTGGCAGCAGTTGGGAATACCCTCCAGCCCTGGGCCGCATAGATGTTCCGATTGTCCTGGACCCCGATCAGACACACACCTGGCGGTACACATTCAGCGCGCCACAGTCGCTGGCGGTGACGATACCACTTGAAAAGCATGTCTTCGACAACCGCACAGAATCGCCGCCACTGACGATGGAGCTTCCCATCTCTGTGGAGGGCGTGCCTATTCATGTGTCTGAGGCCGTCCGGTTTGAAGTGGCCCCACCGCTCGTCGCATCAGCCCGTAGATCAGACGCGCTGGTTCGGTTGGGGCATACCAAGCGAGTCAGGATTCCCGTCTCAGTGACGAACTATGCAGCTCGCGAGGATCGGGGTACAGTCACAATCAAACCGTCGTGGGAAGCCAGTAACCTCTCAGATGAGTTTGCTGTGGCTCCCGATGAGGGGCAGGCGCTGGTGTTCTTCGACCTGCCGGTACCAGACGGATTGTCTCCTGGTACTCACCCCGTCGCAATCGTCGCAGAAGGAGTTGACGGGGCAACGAGCGTGGATACCGTAAGGCTCCGAGCGGATAGCGTGGAGATAGAGGAAGGGTTGAGGGTAGGGATAGTTCGCAGTTACGACAGCACGATAGAGGATGCAGTTGCACGTTTGGGGGTTGTACCTGTGATGATCGACGCTGATGCTCTCCAGACCTCTGACCTGGTGGAGTTCCACACGATTGTCGTCGATATTAGGGCCTACCTCGTGCGACCCGATCTGGTAACCAACAACACTCGGCTGCTGAGCTATGTTCACCAGGGCGGCCATGTCGTCGTAATGTATCAAAAGACGTTCGAGTGGAACGCGAGTTACGGTCGCCCGCTGTTCGCGCCATACCCTCTACAGCTAGGTCGGGATAGGATCACCGTTGAGACGGCTGCCATTGACATGCTCGCTCCTGATCACCCGCTCTTGACGTGGCCCAACAGTCTGGGAAGAGGGGATTGGGCAGACTGGGTGCAGGAGCGGGGTCTGTACTTTCCAAGTGAGTATGACGAAGACAACTACACGGCCCTACTTTCAAGCAACGACCCTGGCGAGTCGCCACTCAAATCAGGATACCTGGTCGCAAACCATGGAGTGGGCAGCTACATCTACACAAGCTACGTTTGGTATCGGCAACTTCGCACCGGACATCCTGGAGCGTTCCGCGCATTCGCCAACATGCTCAGCTATCCCAAGCGCCCTCGCTGAGAGCCAAACACTTGGCATCGCGGTAGTTTGAGACGACTTTTTATCCTTTGGCCTCGCTGCCGTCCCGCATCGAGCAGCGCTTAGAATAGGAAGGATTGCAGAGTAATGACCGACAACGAACTGCGGAATTTAATCCAGCAGCTAGTGGAGCACCCGCAGGTAAAACAGGCTTTGACAGATGTCCTGGCGGGCAAACCGCTTCCACCGCAGATAGTTGTCGTCACGCAGCTAGCACGGATCAATGCCCAACAGTTGGGGCAGATGCTAGCGCAAGCGTTGGGGCAGGCCGAGTTGGCAGATGCTTTCGCTGGGGCGCTGGTCGACGGAGGATGGACTCACGCCGAGCGATCGACACCTGTCACGCTTGCTGATTCGATTAGGCGTCACTGGGACTGGTAGGCTACAAACGGCCTGATTTTGCCGGTCATGTTATTGACCGACAAGTATGTTGTGTGGGCTTTGGCTGGGGCGTATGTAGCAGCTGACCGATTGGACGAAGCCGAGATTGCGGCAGACAAAAGCCTAGAGATATCTGAGCCTAATCACTACGTCGTAGATACTGCCCAGGCACTTCTGGCCAAAGGGCAAGTGCGCGCGGCCAGAGGACAGGACGCCGAGGAAGTTTTTGCCCAATGCATTGGCATACTTCGCGACCGCGGCCGGACATTCGAGTTGGCGGGAGCCTTTGAGACATATGCGACTTAGCTGGATAGCAGCGATCGCACTGATGACGCAAAGAGGGAGTCGCAGGAAGCGGAGCGGTTGCTGTCCGAGTTGCGGGTAGGCACCTGAGATTCGACTAACCCCGCTCTTCAGTGAGGAGACGGCGGTAGATAAGTTTTTTTGGGGAGGACCAATATATGGGGGCCAACATTGAGGCCATAGCGGATGCGATCCGCAGGTGTAAGCGGTTTGTCGTGACTGCGCATCTTAGTCCAGACGGCGACGCCGAGGCCTCGCAGTTGTCAATGGCCCACCTTCTGCGTTTGGCCGACAAAGAAGCCATCGTTGTAAACGACGAGGGGCCGCCGGTCCAGTACGCTTTTTTGCCGGAAACAGAAGCGATTGCCGAAACCGTCCCAGACGATTTTGAGCCGGACGCTGTCATTGTAATTGACACCCCTCGCCACGATAAAATTAACTGCGGCGCGGTTCGCGAGCATTTCGACGATGGTGACAGCGCGCCAGATACTTTGGGCGGAAGCAGTTGGTCCGACATAACGACCTTGTTTGTCGACCACCATGGCGACGCCGCTGGCGTTGGGGACCACATATTAATCGATTCGAGCGCCTGCTCGGCTTCGTCGCTGGTCTATCGCCTTATGCGGCAGCTAGGCGTTGAACCTGACGTTACCCTGGCTACCCAGATAGTCTCAGGAATTTTGACCGATACAGGTCGATTCTGTTTTGAGCAGACCAATTCCGAAGCGATGGCGATCGGCTCTGAGATGATTGACGCTGGAGTGAATATCGCCCGTCTGGCCAATGAGTTGTTCTTCAAGAACTCTTATGAATCTATCAAGCTTATGGGTAATGCTATCTCCACTATAGAAATTTCCGAAAGTGGGCGCGTGGCAACTATGGCGCTCACCGACGAGCCCGTCGCCAGCGACGGAAAGCCGGTGGAAATAGAAACGCTTCCAGATCACACTGTGTCGATCAGAGGGGTGGAGATCGGCATGTTCTTCCGCCCCACCAACGACGGTCGAGTGCGTGTCAGCGCGAGGTCAGCAGACGAAGCTAACGTCAACGAATTTGCTCATCAATTTGGAGGGGGCGGCCACAGAAAGGCTGCCGGAATAAGGGTTGATGGGCCGATAGAAAAGGCGCGAGAAGAACTCGTCAATGCGGCCGAAGCCTACCTTGACGAACACCTGCCGTCGAAAGACTAGGTACCAGATCGTCAAACAACCTTAGAAAAATGCCCTCCCTCTTGGTCCGACAAGGGGAAGATCTTTCCACATGAAGAGCACCTAGGATGTCTGCTGCCGATTTTTGGATGCAGTCACTCCAGGACGACTCATGATCGCTCGTCGATCGCGCAATAACGATGGTGATTACCGGAAAGACTGGCTTGAGGCGGTCGGGGCGCACAGCATATTTGAGCCAGATCCAAGCGATCCACAGATTGGCAGTAAGCACCCATAGCGTCTGGCGAGTGGGTGTACTATTCTGTTCTTTACACTAGATAGACATCGACACTGCGGCGCAGGTCGAGCCGGCTACAAACTGCAAAAAGAGGGGTGATTACTTGCCTTCACCATCCGTGTATCCTATCCCACATCAGTTCACGACCGGCGACGCGGTCTGGTTCGCGCCACTGCTGACGGTGAATCAGCCAGGAGCGGATTTCGACCCGGCCCTACACCTTGCTGGTTGCGGCATGGAAGTTGTAGTGGTGGACAACACAGAAGGCGTAGTCAGTCTGATTGAAGACGCCGAGGCGCTTCAAGATCACTTGCCTGACGGTCTGTCAGACGCCAAAGCTGCACAAGCCTACCGTTTGACGATCCGCGGGGGAAAGACTCCGGTAGACCCGCCAAAAGTCACGATTACGGCCGCAACATCTTCTGGGCTCAGGTACGGGTTGGCGACTTTGAAACAGATACTTCGCCAGGGCCCGGTGGAAACCCAGGTAATTGATTGGCCGGATGTCGCCGTAAGGGGAGTGATTGAAGGTTTCTATGGAGATCCGTGGCCGCATACCGTGCGGCTGGAAATGTGCGCGATGCTGGCGAATCTCAAATTCAGCCATTTCATGTTCGCCCCAAAAGACGATTACCTCCACCGATACCTGTGGAGAGACCGGTATCCCCAAGAGATCTTGGACACCTACAAGGAGTTGGCGGACCGAGCCAGCGAGTTGGGTCTGATTTTCGGGTACGCGCTGAGTCCTGGTCTAAGCGTGGTTCATTCAAGCGTGGTGGACCTGAACGCCATTACCGGCAAATTCGATCAGATGTTCGATATCGGTGTGCGCTCGTTTGCACTCCTATTCGATGACATTCCAGAGGAGATGACCCACCCGGACGATCTGGAGCAGTTTTCTTCGCAGGCCGAGGGGCACGTTCACGTGACGACCAAGGTCTGGGAGCATCTCCAGTCGCGCGATTCGGATACGAGTCTTGTTTTCTGCCCGACACACTATAGCGACTATTTCCTTGAGGGCAAAACAGCCAAAGACTCAGACTACCTAAAGACAGCCGCGTCTCTACCCGAAGGCGTCGATATTTTCTGGACCGGCCCCAAAATCTGCTCAGCCGAACTGACCGCCAAACACACCGATGAAGTGTCGAAGGTGGTGGGCCGTCCGGTGATGTATTGGGACAACTATCCTGTCAACGATGCTGATATGTGGAAAGAGATGCACATCGGACCGTATGAGGGACGGGAAGCGACTCTGGGCGATCATGCAAAAGGGCTGTACGCAAACCCGATGGACGCCTATGCATCGTCGAAAGTGCCGTTGTTTACCGTCGGTGACTTTTTGTGGCACGGGGCTGCGCACGATCCGTGGATGTCGTGGGAGGCCGCCACTGAGGCTCTCTACCCATCGGTCGCCGAGGACTTGAGAGTCGTTGCCAACAACCTTCTCGTCTGCTGCCTTCGAAAGGGCGATTCGGAACGGCTGTCCTCCTTGGTGGAGAACTGGCGAGTCAGTGAAGGACCAGCCAAAGACGATGCATTGGTGGCAATTGAGTCCTACTTTTTTAGAGTACGCAAAGCCGTGCGCCGCTTGACAAGCACTGTTCGCTACCCCAGGTTGGCTAAAGAGATGGCTCCTTGGATCCGAAAACTCAACGACTGCTCGGCCTCAGGATTGGCTGCCGTTGACGTGGTGAGGGTGAGTGCTGGCGAAGGGGCGAGCGAGGCGCGGCACCAGCTCGTGGTCACCCATGAAGCTGCCACGATCTTCAACGTCTACAAGGGAATGGAAAAAGTGCTAACCGGGTTCGTCAGGTTAGCTCTAATAGAAAACGAGGAGGCGCTCAGGCAAGCGGCCGAAAAGAGCTGAAAGCCCTGCAAACCAGACGCCAAACACGTCCGTTGGGTTGATGGTGTCACCTGCCTTGGGGCACCACCTCCAGTAACGACTTCACGACATCTCAACACCCTCCAACGTCGTTGGGACAGAGAAAACTGTCGCTTTTGGGCCCCATAGACTTGGCCTACCTTCAGGCTTTTTCGGCGGCCATCGATCCGAAAAATAGTTGCTCCCTCCCCAGGTGACAAACCGTACTATGATACTAACTTATAAGTAGCGCCCGGTGGGGGTTGTATGGTGCGCGCCAAAACCGGATCGCGAATGGTGAAGTGGACGGGTGCAAAAGAGGGGGTAAGAACTGATGCTGACGCTTTGGTCAATATCGCCGGTGGGTTGCGAGCAGTTGGTACCCAATCCGACAGCATCCGCTTTCTGCCGGGCTTCGCAGGTAAATGGCGTGGCATTGAGGTGTGGAGCAATCCGCTAATCATTCAAGGGGATAGTGCTAACACCGCAGCAGATACAAAACTCTCTTATGTGCGGATTAGCGGTGTGGACGCGCCCCACGACGCAAAAGGTGGTCCGTTGATTGTTAGCAGCAGTGCCAACTCAACCACTTTTGAGATGAACCACTCGGTCTTTAGCGACAACAAAGGCTTTTACGGCGGACTCTCTCTAAGGTGGGTTCGCACCGCCGAGATCTGCAGCTCCACTTTCACTGGCAATACAGCGACGGTCGGTGGAGGTGTATATATCACCGGAGGATCGGACATCAATTTCGTTGCCTGCGCCTTTACAGACAACACCGCTCGATTTGGCGGCGGGATTTTCTTGCACCAAGGTTATATGTCGTTGGTTGGATCCGTAGTTGCGCGGAATACAGCTATCATTGAAGGTGCAGGAATAGACGTCGGGGATATGTAAACGATAGACTTGGTTGGATGCACGGTTGTGGACAATCACTCGCCAGCGACGGGATCAGGGCTTCGCACTCTCTACAGTACGGTCAATGTCATCAACTGCATAGTGTGGGCGAACGGCCCGAAGAACATGCTGGCGTGGCCGATACGCTATACAAGTGAAGGCCTTTTCTTCAACTACACGAACATCGGCGAAGACTACCCCGGTCAGACAACCATCAATGTCGATCCACTATTTGTGGACATGGCAAATGGCAACTACCGCCTCCAGCCAAACTCGCCGTGTATAGATGCTGGAAACCCGGCTTCGCCAAATGATCCCGATGGCACGCGGGCCGATATGGGTGCTTTCTACTTTGCTCACACTTCGACGATGAGGTCACTGCCGACACGAACCGAACTGGTAGGTGCCTATCCGAATCCGTTCAACCCATCCACTACTATCCGGTTTACCGTCGCGACCGGTCAGGAAGTAGTAATGGAACTGTTCACTCTTTCAGGGCAGCACGTTAGAACAGTTGTGGATGCACACATGGTTGAGGGAACGCATTCTGTTGTGTGGGATGGACGAGGCAGTGCTGGGCGCTCAGCTGCAAGTGGTGTCTACTTCTATCGGTTCTCGACACTGGCTCAGACGTTCACCAAGCGGATGACTTTGGTACGGTAGATTGTGGTTATGGTTGAAGGACCGTGCATGCAACGCCCTTTCAACCATTCACGTTGCTTACCTGGGCATTCCTGGTTGCCGAAAAGGCGTCACCCGCCCATCTCCTCCACAAGTATGGCGCGAAGCTCAGTTCGCACATCCGAGATTACGCGCTCATCGATGCCGCTCTTAAGAACCTTATCGATGAGATGGGTTCTGCGATCAGTTAGGCTATCCGCCCTTTTGGCGTCGCCACCCTCACGCGCGCGGTCCGCTGCTATGAGCACCATGCGCAGCCGTGCGTCATCCTCAATACCGATGCGAAGCCCCTGCCAGCGACGGCTGGGAACCGGACCTGATGACCCGCTGTAAACCAGTTCCCAATCGCTGTTATTTGGTGTCGGGCCCTGCCAGAAGTCTGTCTGACGTCCTGCGTAAGACCAGAAGCCCAGACCGTTCAGATTGAAACTTGGGCCCTGCCAGATCGGCTCCCAGTAGTAACTCATCCGCAGGAAGTCTTTGCCCCCGTCCGAGCATCTGTACGTCCACATCATCTGTGAGTCGTTGACCATGGTGTCGATGAACTCGTTGGGTTCGGTAGCTGTCGGTACGGTCTCATCTCCTGGGTGATAGACGTCTGGGATGCCACGGTATTCGCCCCAGCCTGGGCCGAGGATATCGGCGAATTCCACGATGCGTTTTATGTGACCGCGAGTCGCACCACCACCTGGATTGGAGTAGATGAGCAGTTGCGGGTCGATCGACTTCCAGATGCGAGCAACCCGCTCAAAATAATCCACTTTGAAACCACCATCGATACCTGGTTCGTCGATTATGTAGTTGGCATGGCGGTCGTAGCCGACCCCTTTTTCGGCGAGGTGAGCTACCCACGCGTTCGCGAACTGCTCGTACCCTTTTCGCCATGCGTCCGAACCCACGCCCGGCGCTTCGTCGACTGCGGCGACAATAGTTTCTCCACCATGCCACAGATAGAACGAACCTTCAGGAGCCTTCGCGATGACACTATCTGCACCTGAAAAATCCAAAGTTCCGATGTCGCCATTATGGTCGTACGTAACCGAAGGCAGCGGCAGGTCAAACACATTCATGTGGTGGTCGATCAGATCCTGCCAGACCGCTTCCGCGTCGCCAAGCAGAGGGTTGTTGTAGGCCCAAACATGAAACCAGAGCGGTTTCTGTTTTGGCAAGGCATAGGGCAATATCTCCCAAACGAGCGGGGTGGTCGAGACATGCCCTTCAACGGTGAGGGCACGGATATGAAGATTGGAGCCGTAAGTACCAGGTAGGCTCTCGTTTGCAGCCCAATCCATCCACAGCAACACCGACTCCCCTGCGGGTATCGTTAGCACTCCAGCCTCGTCAAGTTTAGGCAGAACGTCAGGAGACATCTGCTCTCTGGCCGTCGGTACGTGAACCACATGCCGCAACGTAATCATGTCGGATGTAGGCCCATTTTTCGCTGCATCGCTGTCGAGCCATTCATCCAACGAGACGCGGACGTTTAGCGATCTGCCGGTAACATTCGCGATGGCAACCACGGTTGCCTCGTGCGACCGTGGTTCGGTGACCACTCGAAGTTCGTTTTGGGGATGTTCTGGCGGGGCAGAACTGGTTGGGGAGTGCTGTGCCCACGGATGTTCTAGCTGCCAGACGATAATCTCAACCGGCTCGGAAGCGCTTTCGCATATCTCGGCTGCTCGTCGCCCGCACGCAAGAAGCCAGTCCAGGTGGGAGAGATGACCTTGAACCTCTCCTGCGAGAAGTTTTTGATTCTCCTCGCCCATCTCCATCCGTCTAAGCAACCCTTCCCAGCGATCTTCGGCCAAACGGGCGGATCGCTCTATCCCAGCCAATCTCACTGCTTCGTGGTCGTGAATGAGCTTATCAACAGCGGCGAGCAGTTCGGCCCCACGATCCCGCTCGTTGGCGAACTCTACAAACTTTATGCTTTCATCCAGTTGCGCAACAGAAGCGCCATCAGCGCCGTAAAGCTTTGCGTGCATTTGGTATACGCCGCTGTCGAGCGGCTCAATCCAACCGTGAACCGGGTCCTCACGATATCGAACGAATTTGTAAGGGACGCCGTCGGGGCCTTGGACTGAGACATGTATAATTTTTCCAGCGATTTCTTCGGTTTTGACTGCGTACTGAAGCGGCTGGCGGCATGTTGCGAGCGGAGTTGGCGTCGTGCGCTCCAGCTCTGGTATTGTTGCCGAGACTGCGGTTTTTGCGAGGGCTGTCGAAGTTTTCCTCTCGACTCCGAATGTGGTCGATCCCCGACCATCGAAATCACCTCGGCCGCTCTTCCACTGGATTACACCTCCCGGTAGTGCATCCACAACTCTATTTGCAGCAACCAACCCGCTGTCGGCGTTCACAGTGATGAATTCGGGAACCCCGTCACCGTCCAGATCGCCGATGACCGGCACGCCGTTCATCGGTCCATCCATCTCGATCTCCTGCCGAATCAGCCCTTCAGAATCGAGTATCCACAGAGAGGGGTTGCCAGCTCGTGTGAGCAGGAGCTCTGGGTTGCCATCTCCGTCGATGTCCGCCACTGATGGTCCGAATGGCTGATTGCCGCGCTGGTACTCCCGGTACCAGACCTGGTGGCCGTCGGTTGTGATGAGCTCGATGCCGCTTTTGTTATATGCGATGAGAATGTGCGGTCGGTTGTCTAGGACGATGGGCGCCAAACCCATGTGAATCCCCACCGCGCCGGTTCCACGGTGCTCCCAGACTTCAATACCGTCCTGGTCAAGACAACGCAAAACGCCGTCGCGCATGCCCTGAATCAGCACGCGAGGCCCATCGCCCCAATCAGCAATCAGCGGTGAGTGATATCCGCCCTCCGCAGGCATGATCTCCGTCGACCAGTTCCACTCGCCGATGGCTGACAAACAGTGCGCACGCCCATCGAAACCCGATACGACAATCTCGTCCACGCCGTCGCCATTGATATCGGCCACAGCAGGCCGCCCTATCCCCTGGAAGTGTCCCTGGCTGGTCAGTTGTGCTCTCCAGACAACCGCTCCTTTGGCATCCAGAGCTGTCACTGTGCCCGACTTGTCCGTCACTACAAGTTGAGAGCGAGCGTCGCAACGAAGTTCCGCTACGCCGTTGTTCAACCCGATTCCGGTGTTCCACGGCTCTGGACGATGGAATTCGCAGACACGGGTGGCCCAAACTGCTGACCCGTCCATTCCAACTGCGGTGAGCCAACCGCGATCATCACCGACAACCAGGGCCCGCTCGCCATTGAGGTCTACGTCGGAGATGGCTCCTACGATGCCGCCAACC
>Ga0187827_10006304_pt1 | contig 13601 bp, 7 predicted proteins | sample ETNtaG_39_FD_167969 | JGI IMG/M metagenome (GOLD analysis project Ga0187827, IMG submission 167969) | Marine microbial and viral communities from oxygen minimum zone, Eastern Pacific Ocean - ETNP2014_SV_150_PacBio MetaG (Illumina Assembly) | ecosystem: Environmental > Aquatic > Marine > Hypoxic... | reverse complement strand
CACCTATAACAGCGACTGTTGGAGGTTTTTTTAATATCCTAGCTTGATTTGTTTGAGTAAGATCCCATTCATTAATCATATAACTCCCCCTTCTATTATTACCTACAAAGTGAAATAGAAAATATCAGATAATTGGTTAATTTTTTCATCTAAACTTAAATTCATATATAATGTATAATCATAGAATATTTTTTCACTCTTTTCGCTTATATTTTTTATCTTTGAAAAACCAAATAATAAAGTTGGGTTATATGTAATGACAATTGCGAGAAATGTTAAGGGTTCACTTACATTTAGTGTAAACTAAATTAGTTCATACATTTGTTACAGAAATGAACTTTCTGTGCATTTGTTCAAATAACTGTTAATCTGCAATAATATCAAATCCCACCCAGTAAAGGTATTTTTTATCTAAAACATAATGATTCAATTACTAAACATTGTTCAAGACATTTAGAATTAGAAGATATTAAAAAAATGACACGTTATAAAACTGATGGTGGGAATGAGATAGCAATATTGATTCTGACCCACTCTTCTTTGACCCAGATAGCGGTGACTTTACTTTAACTGAAAACTCACCATGTGTTGGTACTGGTGAAGATGGTACTAATATGGGATATGATATTAATTCCCTATCATTAGATAATGAATTAACACCAATATCTTTTACCCTACACCAAAACCATCCCAACCCATTCAACCCTGTTACAACCATACAGTATGAACTGCCTGAAAATGCATTCGTTAATATCCGTATATATGACCTAAAAGGACACACTTGTGAGTAAAGAACAAACTGTCGGATATAAGGAGATTAAGTGGGATGGTGTTGATTCCAAAGGACGACAAGTATCCGCTGGGATGTACATCTACACCATTCAAGCTGGAGAGTTCAGGCAGACCAAGAAAATGGTACTGCTGAAATAGATTTACCAATTTTCACAACATCAAGCCCCACATTCGTGGAGTTTTTTGTTTGTGGGATGATGTGTAGATTTCGAGTATTAAAAATTTATTCACACGACAAAGATTCTTTTATTATGATAAGAAATACAATACTAATTAGCTTTATAATATCTAATTGTTACCTAAAAGCTAAATGCTCAGATCTTGATTCACTCGCGCTTGTCTCAGCAGACAGCATCCTCCAGGCCGTCGTAGCGGAGGAGCATATCCCCGGCGCCGTGGTGCTGATTGCGCAGCATGGGAAAACGATCTACCAGAAGGCGTACGGCTCGGCCCAACGCTACGACTATGGCCTTCAGCGCATGGACGCCCTGTTGCCTATGACCACGGAGCATCGTTTTGATCTGGCGTCGTTGACCAAGGTTTTCGCCACCACCTTCGGCATCATGTTCCTGGTCGATCAGCAGAAGGTGGACCTCGATGCGCCGTTGTTCACGTATCTGCCGGCCTTTCGAGGCCCTGGCAAAGACAGCGTCACCGTACGCCATCTGCTGACGCACAGCGCCGGCTTATATCCCTGGAAACCCCTCTATTACCACGCCGATAATGCGCAAGATACCTACGCCTATATCAGCCGGCTCTCGCTACTGCATCCCGTTGGCAAGGAGCGTCATTATAGCGACCTGGGCTTCATGCTCCTCGGCTATCTGATCGAAGAAGTCAGCGGTCAGCCGCTCGACATGTTTCTTACGAACGCGTTGTATAAGCCCGTAGGGCTGAAAATGACCGCCTTTAATCCTCCACCCGGCGGTCCCGGGTTTGCGGCTACGTCACACGGAAATCCCTATGAATATCACATGGTCGCTGACGATGATTTCGGCTACCTGTGTGATGAGAATCCGGAAACTTTCACTTCGTGGCGGGACTATGTCTTAGCCGGTGAAGTAAACGATGGCAACGCATATTACGCCCATGACGGCCTCGCCGGGCACGCCGGACTTTTCTCCACCGCGTCAGACTTGCAGCTGTTGCTCGACCTGCTTCTAAACAAGGGCACCCATGCCGGCCAAAGGTTGCTCAGCGAGGCGGTTGTCGAGACGTTTTTGACGAAGGATCGCTTCGGCCACGGCCTGGCCTGGGCGATGTCTACCGACGTAATCCCGGTGGACGATCTTCCGGATGGATCGTTTGGCCACTCGGGATTCACAGGTACCTACGCTGTGGCCGTGCCCGCCTACGGCTTGAGTATCATTCTGCTCACGAATCGGCAAAACGTCGGGGTGAATGCCTCGGGGTACTATAACTCCGTCACGCCGCTCCGAAAAAGTATTACTGAGTTGATGATCGAAGCGGTGCAGTAATGCATAATTGATTCACGTCAAGAGACCGGTGAGCCGGTGTCCGATTTTGATTCTTTGTTTTGCTTTTTGTTATTTTTGTCCTGATAGTCCTTCAAAACTTGGTCTTGCATTGAAAGCACGCGCTTCCCAAAGCCCCAACCAACCTGTAGCGGTTCAGAGCCTATTGGACAGATTGAATTAATATAGAATGAGAGTATTTTGGTTAACTTGAATGAGTAAAAAGGAGACTAAAATGCATCAAAGTTCATTAGTGGAAAAACGTGGACTTTGTTGGGAAGAAGATTCTGCTTCACGGAAAGGGTGATCGTAAACGGTATATTCCGATGAACAAAACGTTGCTAGAGATCCTACAAAGGAGACTCGAAGCTGGATGTGAAGCCCCTTTCGAGTTCAACCGGGACTTTGTCAGTCATAAGATTGTAAAATATTATGGTAGGGCTGATATTGTTGGTGCAAACCTACATTCACTACGCAAAACGTTCGGTAGCTTACTGCTACAGAACAAGAAGGCCGATATCTTTACTGTGTCACGCCTTCTAGGACACACATCAGTAAAGACCACGGAGAAGTATTATGTTGATCTATTGCAGGACAACTTAAGGGACTCCGTAAATGGATTGGATGGTATCATATGATGAAGCATCTTAAACCGAATTAGAAAGCACTCATTTATGGGTGCTTTTTTTTGCTTAAAATTTAAAATTTGCTTGAAAAAATAGTTGGTGTTTGGCCGGTGGTTACTTCAAAAACGGTCTATTTGTGTCTTTTTCTGTCATATTGAAAGTCTAAATAAAGGCCAATAAAAAAGCCCCTTTCTCGTCGAGAAAAAGGGGCTGTCGTCGAGTGATCCGGGTGAGACTCGAACTCACGGCCAATGGCTTAAAAGGCCACTGCTCTACCAACTGAGCTACCGGATCAAAAAAACAATGATTTGCCTAGAAAAGAAGGCGAGAAATTTACTGTTGTAAAAAACACAAATAAACAGCCTTATGTAATTATTATTGTTCTTTAATTTTAATTTTTTATAAAAATTTAACCTGTTTTATATCATAAGTTTTCTAGTATACTAGATAATAAAGTGAAAAAATATTTCAACTTGACATTAAAAGAAGAATCATGGAAGTTCTTTACTAATTAAGAATGTGTTGTCTTGGGAATACACCTCTCTTTTTGTGCTGGACTTACTGTAATTAGTGAATTCCAGTTCAATTTTAATGAATTCAAGAAATAAAACAGCTAAAGGAGACAATATGCGTATCCTTAAATCAGTCATATTATACAGTACAGTTGCAGGTATGCTCTTTGCCGGGCAGACCGGTAAGGTTGCTGGTACCATAACCGACAGCCAGTCTGGCGAAGGTCTTGCGGGATGTAATGTTCTTGTAAAAGGGACACCGTATGGCGCCAGTTCAGATGCCAATGGCGAATACTATATTATTAATTTGGCCCCCGGTTCTTATGATCTGGAATTTTCCATGATCGGGTATGCCGGCTATACAGCAGAAGGTGTTAGTGTCAATATTGATGTTACCACACCGGTGAATGCTTCCCTGGCAACGGAAGCACTGCAGATGGCGGGCGTTTCTGTTACAGCGGAAAAACCGGCGATTGAAAACACATTGACATCATCCAAGCAGATAGTTTCCGGCGAACTCATGGACGGAATGGCAGTCACTGATGTTAAGGATGTGGTCAAAACATTACCGGGTGTTACTGAAGTTGGCGGCGACCTCCATATCCGTGGCGGCCGATCCGGAGAAGAAATGTATCTGGTGGATGGCGCTTCCGTTACCAACGTGGTCATGGGCGGCGAAGCAATTCCTGTAAATCCAGGTATGGTTGGCGAGCTCCAGCTGATTACCGGTACCTTTAATGCAGAATACGGACAGGCCATGTCCGGTTTATTTAATACTGTTTTGAAAGATCCAGCAGATGGTTTTCACGCCAGTTTTGGTTTTCGAACCACTCTTGGTCAAGATTATTTCAAGGCTGACGCTGGAGATTTTAGTGGCGCAGAAATATACTCTGAATCCATGGAAATTGTCGACGATCAGGGCAATTACACCAGTGGTGTTGAAGGAACAGATTTTACAAAGTCTGCCTTTGGCGGTGAAAAAACAATTATGGATTTCAGTGCCGGTTTTGGTGGTGGAGCTTTCGGCGGTGTGTTTTCTCTAAGGACTCTTAATGATGCCGGTCGTCTCCCAGGCCTTGCAGAAGATCTGATGAATGTACAGGCAAAATTAAATTTCCAGATGGGCAGCAACCTTAAACTCAGTGCCGAAGTGATGAATTATTCCAGAAATGGATTTTATGACCCAACATATGATGCAGAGCGAATGGATGCTGGAATGGATATCTGGCAGTGGCTCTGGGCCATGGATCAATATCCCCGTACAGAAGAGAGCACCACTCAGTTTGGTGTAACAGCTAATTATGTTATGTCTCCTAGTACAAATATCACAGTTCGTGCCGATATGATGATGCGCAAGCAGGAAGATGGCGCAAAGAACAGTGACGGTTTTGTAGATTTTGATGGTAATAATAAGGTAACAGCAACTACCTCTTATAATGGAGCAGAAGGTCCGAACCACACCAAGGTCATGGAAGATCGGACTAACTCCAATGCCTGGTACAATATGGAAAATGTATATGGTCATTATTTCAATTCCGATGAAACCATTACCACGATCGGTGCCCATGCGACCAGTCAGTTGAATAACCGCCATCAGCTTAAAGCAGGTTTTGATTTTCGCATGTTTGATCTCAACCGATGGGGTCACGATGTCTGGTACGGCCGTACCCTGGGCTACACAGAAGCCAACCCCAGGCTGCAGTATGCTAGTTTTGGCGATGCCAAGCCTATGGAAATCGCTGCTTATGCTCAGGACCAGATGGAATTCAATGATATGATCCTGAATGTGGGCCTGCGCTTTGATGGCTTTGATGCAGGATCGGACAAAGGTGTCTGGGCGCCAAACGACCCCATAGCTGATGCAGCTGGTGATGGATCAGTTAATCCTTTTGACCCATCTAAACGAACTGCAACAGAAATGAAGACCCTTATTAGTCCAAGGCTTGGTGCTTCTTTCCCCATTGGGGATAACATGGCGTTTCGCTATGCTTATGGATCTTTTTTCCAGCGGCCGGATTTTTACTCATTGCTGAATAATCATATGGCGCAGATGGATGGCGGTACTGAGTCTGGTTTCTTTATATACCTGGGGAACGCAAACCTGGATCCCATGAAGACTTCTATTTATGAGATGGGTGTACAATACAGTATAGCCAGTAATCTGAAACTGGATGTTTCCGGTTATCACAAAGATATATCCAATCTATTGGCTTCTCAGGAAGTGTACGCAATCCCGTTTCAAGATGATGGTTCTGGTCACGATAATGAAGGGGGATGGTCTGCTGATGAAACATTTGAAGCAGCTCACTATAGTGTAAATGTCAGTGATCACTTTGGAGATGTGCGCGGAATGGAACTCAGTCTTTCTATGACAGGTCAATCCGGGTTAACGGGACGTGCTTCATATACCTATTCTATCGCACGCGCTACCGCTTCGGATAAGATTAATGCTGGAAATGGCAGCCTGACCCAGGATGGTGGTTTACTAGCAGCGAACGTATTGACCATGACCACCCTGGACTGGCACCGTCCCCATATCTTTAATGGTTTTGTGGATTATCACATGGATATGAGCGGGTTACTGAGCCGAGCTGGTGCGAATATAACTTTTAATTACCAGAGCGGCCTTCCTGTATCAGCCAGGTCCGGTGTAGGAGGTGCTTCATTGAAAGAAAGAGCACCATCAACCATTGATGTGAACCTGAAGCTGGATGCCCGTCTTTCTGTGGCAGGAGTTAGTCCCACGGTTTACCTGCTGGTTGAAAATGTTATGAACAGACAGAATGTAATTGCTATTGCCGATCCTGGCTCCTATTTCGATGAGGCGTCAACATTTCATAATATAGCTGCAGGTTCTACCAATAACCTGCTGGCTTATGGCAAACCCATGACGCTGAATGTCGGCGTTCAGATCAATTATTAACCCGGATTCAGGAGTTGATTATGAAAAATAAACCAATCTTTAAAACCGTCCTGACAGGCATCATTATCTGTGGACTTATTGGACCTGTTACGGCCAAGGACAGACTTGATGTGCTGGATCGCTCCAGGGTTGCAGGGAAAACTTTTTCTCCTGTAGCGGACCAAACCTATGTGTACCATACCAATGGTGATCTCTGGATGGGCTGGGATTCATACGGAAATACTGGAGACCAGACCTGCAGCGCCATTATTCCTGGCTGGGTATACCCTGGCTCCAATCAGGCGGCCGGCCATGGTTATCTCAACTACAATTGCCGTGCCGGATACTGGATCATTGCCGATATTGGCGGAACTCTCTATGAAGGCACCACTGGCCAGTACGATATTTCCGAAGGGACTGAACCTGGTGAAACAAGCAGTGGCTGGGGAGGCAGCGGCAGCGGTTATAATAAAGAACCCTGGGTCACAAATACCAGTTGGACCATTCCCACTGCGGACATTACTGTGAATGCGGTGCGCCGTTCCTGGAGCTTTAATGGAACATCCAATACATATTTCAAGGTTGGTGAGCATGATTATAATGATTTTGTTATTGATGAAGTCCATGTCATTAATAATGGTTCTACAGATATAGACGGCCTTGTGTTTGGTTCTAAAGCAGACCATGACTGTACCTGGAATATCCCTTTTCCCGATTGGGATTATGCATTCTGGACAGATGATATAGTGGATTATGATGCTGACTATATGTTGACCATGGAACTTGATGGTGATGATCAAGGGTCTGCGGCCAATGATTTTGGCATTGATGATCCAGGCCGCGAGTATCGCGGTGTACGGGTGGCTCAGACACCGTTAGAAATTGCCGGCACGTCTTATGGTTCATTGGCGCAGAGTGATATCAATCATATGTGGTGGACAGGAGATGAAGATCCTCAAACTGCTGCTTCCAGAAATACTATGGCAACGATGGTAAAAGGTGCTGGAGATAAAAAAGATGTTAACCCAAGCCCCATGGATATGCGTTACCTGCAGTCCTACGGACCCTATGCGCTTGCGGCTGGCGACACATTAAAATTTATTACTGCTGTTTTAGCTGGCGCTGGTCTGACAAATACACAGCAGGCAGCTGCCAATGCCCGCAAAGCCTATGACTGGAACTGGAACCTGCCTAAGCCTCCAGCCGCTCCACAGATTGCTTCTGATGGTGTTATAACAAATGCAGCCGGAAAGGTTGAAGTAACCTGGACCTACAGTGATGGGAAAATAAACGCCGTAGATCCGGATAAGGGAGTGGCAGATTTTGCCGGGTTCCGCATATATAAAGCGGCTACAGCTCCCCGCCAGAGTTCTGCAGATATTATGAGTGCTGAAGGCGTTTCTGCTGATAATCTATCAGGTGGCGGCGCCATGGTGGGTGATCCCAGTGTAGGCACAAAATTTACTTCCGCAGCCACAGGCCCCTATACGATGGTTCTTGATATTCCTAAAGCAGATATTGGTACATATGGAGGCAATGGCACCTACACCTGGACAGATGAAAATGTAGCTATTGGATTAACTTACTGGTATTATGTAGCGGCCTACGATGAAGCAGGATCTGATCCGGTTCACGGCTCAGTACCTTCGCTGGAAAGCTATTATACCATGTGCTACCCTATGCAGGCGGCTCCAGATGGGGGCGGTGGCGAGATAAGTTCCGTACCGCCTGCAACAACAGTATCTGTGGAAACACTTACCTATGATGGGTTGAGCGGTTCCACCACTGATGTGTTTGTTGCGCCTAATCCATGGAGGGGAAGTGTTATGGAGACCTTCCACGGGGCAACTACCGCCAATACCTATTTTGTAAGGTTTTACAATGTTAAAACCGGTGATGATATTCGGGTATTTGATGTTGGCGGCAACCTGGTTTATGAGAGTACAGCATCTTCAGCCGGTTCGTTTGATTGGAACCTGGTTTCAAGAACCCGTAACCAGGTAGTAACAGGAGTTTATTATTGGCAAGTAGGGGATCAGTCAGGTAAACTGGCTGTGATCCGCTAAACCAGAAAGGAAGTTATAGAATGAGAAATAAAATAATTCTAGACAAAATTGTGAAATGGACAATCGCTTCCATGCTGGTTGTTTCATTTCATGGATCTCTTTTTTCAGAAAGCGATGATGATAAGGTTGGTTCTGCCGCTTTTAAATTCCTGAATATCCAAACAGATGCCCGGGGCGCCAGCCTTGGGGGCTTGGCTGCACAGGCCACAGGTGCCAGTGCATTATTCTGGAACCCTGCTGGCATTGCCGGTTCAGAAGGAATGGGCTTTACTGCCGGCATGACCCAGTGGCTGGTGGAAACACAAGTTATGAACGCTGGTTTTGTGATGCCCATGATGGGTGGCGCAGTTGGTGTATCCCTGGTATCGGTCAATTATGGAGATATGATGAAATCTGGCTGGGCTGGAACTACAGAATTTGTATTTGAGCCAAACCAGGGTTCATTTACAGCCAGTGATATGTCTTTGCAGGCCAGTTATGGTAGAAACTTAAGTGATAAGTTTTCCATTGGAGGCACAGGTAAAATGCTCACCCAGAGCATTGATGATGTAAGCATCAGCGGGATGGCATTTGATATTGGTACCCAGTTCAACACCGGTTACCGTGGAATCAGAATGGGGGCCGCCATTTCCAATTTTGGGCCTGATATTGATTCTCAGGCTCCTGAAGATGCTGCTTATGCAGAATATCCTGCCATGTCTCTACCCATGACTTTCTCCTTTGGCGTAATTGGCGAAGCCATACCAGGCCTGAATGCCGGCCTTAATATTCTTAAGCAGGCAGACATGGCCCAGGAACTGATTGTAAATGGTGAATACAATATCAGTCTGGCATCTGTTAGGTTCAGCTATAATCTGAATAATCCCCAACAGAATATGGCCGTTGGAGCTGGTGTGAACGTAGCTGGTATCAGTGCGAATTTTTCTATGACAATGACCAAGCATTTCGATAGTGTGATGCGCTTTGGAATTGGATATTCACTCTGATAAAAATTCTATTAATTTTTATGAAAAAAGCCGCTCCAAGAGCGGCTTTTTTTTATTCAGTTTGGACGCAGTATGGAAGTATTCATAGGTTTCCCTCTTAATATAGATCCCCATGAAGATTGCAAAACCAATGCTTTTCTCCCTGTCCTGCCTGTTCGCAAGAGTTCCTGCAGAGACTCAGGACATCTTTTTCTATGACCTGGCCCAGGATCAGGGCCTTGATTTTGTTCATGACCATGGCGGCAGCGGTAAAAAATATTATGTGGAAACTATGGGATCAGGTGTTTGCCTCCTGGACTATGATAATGACCATGATTTAGACATCTACTTTTGCCAGGGATCAGCATTGCCTGGCTGGGATAAAAAAATTATCCTGGAAAATAAATTATTCCAGAATGATGATGGCCGCTGGACAGACGTCACTGCTGGTGCCGGTGTTGGTGACAAATCATACAGCACCGGCTGCGCCTGCGGAGATGTGGATAATGACGGCGATACGGATTTATATGTAACCAACTTTGGAATGGATATTTTTTACCGTAATAATGGTAATGGTACTTTTACAGATGTAACCGACGCAGTAGGAATTAATAACCATGAATGGGGTTCCAGTGCGGCATTTTTTGATATGGACAATGATGGATTTCTGGATCTGTATGTAACCAACTATGTGGAATATTCGTTGGGGGAAAACCCCTGGTGTGGAGATAAGAGAACAAATCGGCGCGCCTACTGCGATCCGGATATTTTTGCCGGTTCCCCAGACCGCCTGTTTCATAACCTGGGCGACTGGGTTTTTAACGATATCTCTGCTGCTTCCGGGGTTATGGCCCAAAAAGGCAAGGGATTAGGCGTAATCCCCGCAGATTTTGATCAGGACGGAGACCTAGACCTTTATGTGGCCAATGATAAGGTAATGAACCATTATTATATCAATGATGGTCAGGGCCATTTTAAAGAGAATGCTTTATTTACAGGCGTAGGTTTCAATGAAAACGGCCGTGCTGAAGCGGGAATGGGAGTAGACATCGGTGATGTGAATGGTGATGGCTGGCAGGATCTTTTTGTGACAAATTTCAGCGGTGAAACCAATACCATTTATATAAATAATCAACAAGGATTTTTTAGCGATGAAACTTTCCTGGCCGGTCTAGGCCAGCCAAGCCTGAATTACCTGGGATTCGGAACAAAATTGCTGGACCTAAATTGCGACGGCTGGCTGGATCTGTTTGTGGTTAACGGCCATGTAATTGATAATATTCATTATTTCAACAAAGATTACACCCATGCGCAGCCTAAACAAATATTTCTGAATAACCGGAATGGTACCTTTAGAGAACTTCTTCCAGAACAGATTGGGGATGCCAATCGTCCCAGCGTTGGCCGAGGTGCCGCTTTTGGGGACTTGGATAATGATGGTGATATAGATGCGGTTATTGCCAACAATAATGAACCCGCCAATCTGCTGATCCGGGATGGAACCCCAAATGGGAACTGGATCGGTTTTTTTTTGATAGGGGTTAAATCTAATTACGATGCCATCGGCACTCGCCTTGTAATCAAAACAGATGAAATGAATCAGGTAAAATTCGTAACTACTGCGGGTAGTTATCTGGCAGCCAATGATAAGAGGCTTTTATTTGGGTTGAATCATTATGTTAGTGTTGATAAAGCCAGTATTTACTGGCCCAGCGGGACAACCGACAATTTTACAAATTTGCAAATCAACCGTTATTATCGGATCAAAGAAGGAGGGAGTATATCCGCTATACATTATTAATTCTGCTGGCGCTTTTGCGAGGCCAGGATCTGACTGAGGGTCAGGATTTTCTGCAAAACGGCCGGTACCATGACGCAGTTAAGTTCTTTTCCGGCATCCTGCAATCATACCCGGAAAATCCAGCTGTTCTGAATGGACTTGCTGAAGGGCAGCACCGGACCGGGGACCCCATGACGGCCATTGAGAACTATAAAAAAAGTTTAGCCATTAACCCGCAGCAGCTGGATACCTGGATCAGTATTGGCAATATCCAGTATTACCATCAGCAGTTTCCTGAAGCAGAGATTTCCTATGGGAGAGCGACTCGCCTAGATCCAGGAAATGCACGGGCACACAATAACCTTGCATCGGTACTAAAAGAACAGCAGAAACTGGATCAAGCGATCTTTCATTTTGAAAAAGCATTCGAATTGGACCCACAGTATGCCCTGGCGTGCAGAAATTTGGGGGACATTTACTTAAGGCAGGGCAATAGCACTTCTGCAGTGCAATGGCTCAAAACAGCCGTATATCTTGATCCGGATAACATGCGCGGGCAATACTGGCTAGGGAAAGCATTTTACTTATCCGGAGAATTTGATACCGCCAAGGATCAATATCTGCGTATTCTGGTGAACAGACCTAATTTACATTCTGTTCATCATGATCTGGGGCTGGCTTATTTCGGAATGAGAAATTACGGACCCGCAATTAATCACATAAAGCAGGCCATTCAGCGTAATCACGCTGTTTATATTTATTATATTTCACTGAGCCGGATATACGCCAGCCTCCACAATGAGGCCATGGCAATGGCAGTGCTGGATTCTGCATTGCATTATGACCGGTCTTTAGCGGCTGTCTGGATTGCCAAAGGCGATATCCATAAAACCGCCGAACGGTATGAAGCGGCCCTGCAAGATTACAAGATTGCATCTTCCTACAGTTTGGAGGACTGGAAAGGTTATTATAAACAGGGCGTAGTCCTTTATTATCTGGGCAGGCTTGATGATGCCAAATCTGTTCTTGAAACAGCATCGGAAAAACAATCCCATCAAAGCGGAATAAATCATTTTCTCGGGTTGGTGCACTTGGGGAAAAATAATCCTGCCAAGGCAAAACTATATTTAACCAAAGCCTCAGAAAAGGATTCTTCCAACAGCGATATCTACTTTCATCTGGGGCAGTCCCATCGGCATCTGAAGCAATTTGAACAGGCAAGGATTTCCCTGGAAAATGCGGTACGCATTGATTCAACACATACAGAGGCCCTTTATGCACTGGGTCAGATCTATACAAAACTGGATTTAAATGATAAAGCTGAGACTGTGTTAAAAAAATTCAAGGTTGTTTCGGATTTTGAGAAAACAGAGAAGAAATTGAAAAAAAAATTGTCACTGAAGCCCTCCGACAATGATATTCGCCGACAGTTAGCCTTGCTCTATGAATCAAGAAAAGATTATTTATCAGCAGCGGAGATATGGCAGCAATCCTATTTTCTGGGTGATGGTAAAGCGGTTACTGAACTTGAAAACATAAAAGAAAAGATGAAATAATGACGGAGGTGATACGGGGAAATCCAGTACCTGCAATTAGATCTTTTCCGGAAAGCATTATTTTTTATTAAAAGAAAATAAGATTCCTAAACGATCGACATAAGGAAGAATATTTCCATCCACATCCTTCAGAGGGTTCGCAACTTCCTTATCTTTTGTAAATAAGGTCACCAATATCATAGCGCTGATACTAAATGCCAATCCTACCATATCTGATGGAACCCCGGGTGTAATGAATTTAAAAACGATCCAGGCTAGAGAGCCGAGAATCATTGCAGTTAAGGCGGCTGGAGTATTTGCTTTCGGCCACCATATTCCAGCGGTTAAGGGAACAAAAAGTCCAACCAGTAAAATGCTGAATGAGTCGAGCAGCAAAGTATAAACCTCTCCAACAAATAAGGCAACTATCATAGAAAATATTGCAAAAATCGGTACAGAAAGCCGGGCCCATTTAAGAATAATGTTATCTGGGACAGATTTCATAACCATGGGGAGTAAGTTTTTTCCGAGGACAGAGGAACAAGCCAGGATTGAACTATCAGCACTGCTCATCACTGCTGCTAATAAAGCACTGATAAAAACTGAAGCAAGAACAGGCGGTAAATAATTTAAAGCTAATTTTGGAACGACCAATTCCGGGTTGTCCAACCCGGGGATCAATAGACTACCAGCCATTCCGATCAAAACAGGTAATAATCCAAAACTCAAATAGATAATGGTAGACAAATAAGCAGAATTTTGAGCCACCTTTTCACTCTTTGCTGAAAGAGATCTTTGTAACAAATCCTGTCCTGCAAGATTCCCCAGGCCGATGACCATCCAGGCCCGGATATAATTGAGCCAGTCAATAGAATCTCCAGTTTCTGGTGTCATGCGGAAACTGCCTTCAGGTAGTCTTGATATTAAAACAGAAAACCCGCCCACTTC
>Ga0187827_10006298_pt1 | contig 13609 bp, 9 predicted proteins | sample ETNtaG_39_FD_167969 | JGI IMG/M metagenome (GOLD analysis project Ga0187827, IMG submission 167969) | Marine microbial and viral communities from oxygen minimum zone, Eastern Pacific Ocean - ETNP2014_SV_150_PacBio MetaG (Illumina Assembly) | ecosystem: Environmental > Aquatic > Marine > Hypoxic... | reverse complement strand
CAACTCATTCAACAATCGTTTCATCACAGCAAGCCTTAGCCTTTTATTTAAATCCCTTTAATTTCTTAATAACTAATTAATTAATTAGTTCGACCAACAAGTTAATAATCTTATCAAAATAGCCAAATTTTCTTGAAATTTGTATTAAATTAGAAAGGACGTGAGATTATCTCTATTTTTTGTTAGTCATTCACACACCTTTTTTCATAGGTAGTTTGATAATTCCCACAATTATTTTTTATCTAATCTGAAAGCACATTTGAAGGACTACTTCCAGAACTCACACATCTAGATTTTCCATCAGATCCAATCTCACAAACCTTACCTAATTTACTACAATCTGATTTGATATAACCTTCCTTACATTCAGAATCAGGTGTGCACATTTTTTTGCATTGAGGAAATCTCCAAATAACTGTGTTTCCCCCACATTCATAAGTTTTTGGCCCACAATCCTCATTAGTGCAACATTCAATTGGCCCAATTATACAATCAGGTATACAATTGTGCGCATTTTCTCCCCTACCTACATCGCAAACCCCATCATGATTACATATTGGACAATCAGAACAAATTCCAGGAATCTCTCCATCCTCACATATGCCATCTCCATCACACCCAGGCTCATTACAAGGATCATTTTTTGGACAACAAAAAATCTTTGGAGGATTCATATCTTCTCTCCATCCACAACCATACCTACAATTACTAATCCTATCACAAACATTACATTGTTTATTTGAACCAATTCCCAAACAACAAGCCCTCTTTCTAACTAATTCGTCATCAACTCCATCTCCATCCCTATCCTCACAAGAAACCTCGTCTTCTGTAGGGGGCAAACTGCAATCCTTAGACCTCTCGCATGAAAAATCAGGAGGGGCAGGTCCAGGACCAGGCCCAGGAGCAGGCAAAAATGGCGGTCCAGGATCCGGGATTCCTGGAGGTTTGGGAGGTTTTGGATCAAAAGGATTACAATCCACGCATTTTTCCATATCCTCCCCATATTCACAAATACCATTATCATTACAATTAACTCCCTTTGAACAAACAACATTATCAATTATTCCATTATTATCAATATCTATTTCATTACAAAAAAAACCAGGATTACATTCCCTCCTATTCATCCCCATATTATGTATCCCACAATAAGCAGTCTTCATTCCCCGATTAAAGCAAAAAACTCTCGGCATTACTCTAAAATTAGCATCACAATAAGGTGCAGGATCTACAAATCCTCCAGCAATACAATCAGATCTAGAACTGCAAGCACCTACTTTTTTTATGCCTCCTGCTCCAAATAAAAGCTTAAAGGCCTTATGAAAACGATTTTTAAATGAATTAATAATATTTACAAATCCTCCTGCCAAATTATTAGTAAAACCTCCTTTATTTTTACCAGCTACTGAAGGAATATTTTTTAAATTTTTCTTATCTTGATTTAAATCCTCGTTATCATTTAGGTTATTATCATTTAGGTTATTATCATTTAGGTTATTATCATTTAGGTTATTATCATTTAGGTTATTATCATTTAGGTTATTATCATTTAGGTTATTATGTGCAATAGGATCAATATCCGAATCTTCATCAATATCTTCTATCAGAACCATATCTACCTCTTCACCAATATCCTCCATCACACCCATGCCCAAATCTTCATTATCAAAATAATTAACCGCCAAAACTAATCCAACCATCACCAAGATTACCAAAGATATTCCTAATAATAATCCTTTTTTCATAATAAAAACAGAAAACAGAATTATATAAATTTAACTAAAACCACTTTTCTATAGATTCTTGTTTTTCGTTATCCTTACCAAAAATACTCTCAATATATTTCTTAGTTAATTCTAAATCTTGCTTAATATAAACGGGCACATTATAATTCCTAGTTAAATCTAATGCAGGTTCCAAATATTTAACAATACTCCCATAACTAATTGTAAATATCAGCTTAGGATTATTACACTTACTACACTTCCCATTTAAAGGAACTCTTCTATAAATTTCATTACATTTTCCACATCTAAAGGTCTGTTGAGTAAATTTTCTTAAATTTCCTTTCAAATCCCTCATAAAATGCCTATCGATAATCAATCTAGCAACATCTCCTTGATCTACACTCCTCAATTTTTCACATAATAACATTTGCCCTTCAACCTTGTCCCTCATACTAGGCAAAATCTTATAAGAACTACAAATAGCCCCCTTATTAATATCACTAACATCATGAGTAAATCCAGCATTAACATAAGGATCTTCTCCTCTACCGATCCTTTGTTTAACCATTTCTATTTCTATTTCTCCAGAATGTTTTCCCTGCTCTGCAGCCTTATAAAGCTCTAAAGGATAATTATTAACTAATTCAAAATCCAAAATTTGATCATCCACTTCCTTTGCTAAGATTTTACCATTCAAAACCAAAGGAGCATCCTGGGTAGCACCTCTATGTGTAGATAAAAATTTCCTAGAAAAATTTATTAAAACATCTAATAGCAACATCATTGCAGCCTCATCACCATCACAATCTCTTCTCATAGCCGCATGCAAATAAGGGCTAGCAACCAATCCCTGAACCTTAGTAAACCCAATAAATCTACAAATAACTCCCGCACAGTTATGGGGGGCCATGCAAACTCCTAATTGCCCTACAAGATCCTCTCTTGTTTGAACATTAAAAAATTTAGGCAATCCATAAAATTTTTCTAACAACTCATCAACATATTTAGTTATATTAATAAAAACATCATCACCTCTTTCCTCACCAGATTCATCATTACAAGGAATAAGTACATCATGAGGTTTCAATTCTAAAATTTGATTCTCATCAACCAGATCCTTTCCCTCATAATCCCTATCATATCCTAATTCTTTTAATTTATTAATATTAACTTCAATTTCCTTAGGTCTAAAATGACTTAAGGGTATCTCAGTCATATCATACCTAATGGTTCCATCCTTATTAACACACAAATTATATTTCGATCTTAAAATACCTTTAACAACATTTTCAATATCATGATTTTCGCTACTAGTTCCTCTAACTCCCTTTATCAATTGAGGCACCTCTACCTTTAATAAACCTAATTTCTCCCTGGCCTTATCAAAATAATGTTTCATATCAATTCTTCCATATTTATAATTAACTCCTATCTCATGAGCACTACATTTTCCCTCAACTTCTCCAGAACACATTCTACAATAATATTTTTTTTCTGTTTTTTCTTCACAATTTTCACATTTCCGATAAATTGTTTCTCTTTCACATTTCCTACAATAATTAAATGGAAATTCACCTTTAACAGACCCCACCTTATTTGCAGCTTCATTCACACTCCTCAACCTACCTCCTTCTTCTCCAACTGGAAAAATTATGCTAGGACTCCCAGTCAATTTTCTAATTTTAGCCTTTTCAGGCCTCCCCATTCTACTTCCAACAAATTCTCCTGCCTTATCTTTAATTTTAAATTTAGAAATTTCATTAATAATCTCTAAAATCTTATCGCCTTCTAATTTTAAATCTACTTCTTCATCAAACAAATCCTCTCTTTTCTTAAATTTATAATTTATCTGAATTTCCCCTTCAAAATCAATATCAAATCCTAGATTAACTAACAATCCTTTTGTATCTTCTTTTTCAAGAATAACATTTTCAACACTCAAACTATGATTTATACCTAATAATTCCAAGGCCCTCTTACCTATCTTAAATCTTTCTTTTTCAGAACTATTATAAGGAAATAATAATTTATTATCATTAACCCTAGAATGTTGTAACCAATCAATAAATCCTAAAAATTGTTGATAATTTATCTGATTCCAATAATAAATATATCCAGGATATAGGGGGAGATCATACTCTTCAGTAAATTTAATGGCCTCCTCTATTTTAACATTCCAATAATCTTCAACAACACCTCCTTTTTCTTTTAATTCTAAATTCCACCATTCTTCAACATAACCTGGCTTAGGCAACATCGCATTCCTATTCATAACATCTCCTAATGGAAACAATAAATCTCCTAAATAAATTATTTCTTCAATTTCATCATAAAGCTCTTTAGTTTCTTCATAATCTTCCATTTTTCTAACACTTCCATTCTTAAATTTAACAATAGGGCCATCTATTTCATCACAAGGAGTAGTTATGCATCCCTTAGTGGGTTTTTCAATCTTCAATTGAGTTCCCGTTGCAATAAAATTATTAGTTGCAGCCATAGTTGCAGGATGAATACTTACTGCACTAAATCCTGCAGCCCTGCTTCTTCCATACCTAAATCTTAATCCTTTTCCAGGATGTCCAAAAACTGGCCTTCCAGCAACTAAATCTTTAATATAGGTAGGACTGCTATCTGTTTTTCCCTTTTCTCTTTTTTCATGCAACTCAACATATTCTTCCAACCTTTCCCTTTCATCAATTTTCAATCCATTTTTTTGCATTCCTCTTAAGATACGCAATCCCTTCTTTGCTTTTTGGGCCAAACCCTCTCCATTAACTAAACAAAAACCCCCTCTAATAAAATCGCTTTCAATCCTTGATAAATCCTTATAATTAGAAACCTCTCTTTTCTCAGTAGGATCTCCTGCAATTTGTATTGGGCAATTTTTAGCAATAAAATAAGCTTCTTCCTCTGTAGGCAAATATTGCAAATTAGTAACCCTCTCATGATAATCATATAATTCTGTTACAGTCCTCTTACATTCAGATTCAGTAGGGTCAAATTTAGCATATCCAAAAATCTGCCTAATATAATCTATTAAAATAATCCCCACGCAAGTAGCAGTTGTACCTGCACTCCTTATAGGTCCTGAAAAAAAAGCCTTTAAATAAGTTTCACCCAATTGAGTCTTGCCAGTTTGAATTTCTGTAAACCCTTCAATAGGGCTACTTACAACACCTAATGTAGTATATGCAAAACCCACCCTAATTCCTGCATCCATAGCCTCTAACTGAGTTTCAAATTTACAATATTTTTCCTTAGCAATTTCTTCAGCTATAACAAAACTAACAGTATTATCTAGGGCTCCATATTTTTTTTCTAATTCCAAAACCCTATTTATAATATCTTCATTATCTAATTGAGAATACTTTGTAGCTATTAATCGAACTACTTTTGCAGCCATGGTCAAGGCCAAAGGCACTTCGACTTCATCAACAGGATCCAATCCTTGCTTTCTAGCCTCTTTAGCTATTTTATAATTATTTTCAATACCTGCACTTAAGCTATCAAAATACTTTTCAGTTTCTAAATTAAGTCCTTTATCCATCTTCATCACCACTAAAATCTAATATCCTTATCTCTCTAGATTTCAAATTTAAAATAGGAACCTTGCAGGGGTCTGGAACATTTCCTACTTTCTCTTCAAAAGCAGTCATAGATTGCCAACAACTATTAGCTATTATCAAAACATTATTATAACTATCAATATCAGTTCTATGCAAATCACCTGTAGTAATAATATCTGGAACTTCTTTTATCAGCATGCAATCTTCATCTCCAGGAATATATGTTGTCGCGCCATGTGTAGGGGCCAAATGTCTTCTCAATAACAAATGTTTAATAACCTTTGCGGGAGACGAATGGGCATTAGCTAACCTTAACTCTTCAATTTCTCCAATAACATTATGCATACTAGCTCCATGATACATCAAAACCTTAATCCCTTCCTTATCACCCTTAGCACCAATCTCAATAAAACTAGGATTACTAACTATATGAACATTAGATAATTTGTGTAAAGCCTCTCCAAAATCTTCTCCTACAGGTGGTTGAGGTTCTGGAACCCTAACTCCATCATGCTGTCCAGCACATTGAATAATTTGAATATGTTTAGGAATCTTACTATAAAATTCAGCCAATCTATCATATTGAGTCTTAATATCTTTAATAACCAATTCTTTTTCCTGTCCAGGATAAACTCCAACCCCCTCAATAGTATCTCCAACAACAAACATATATTTAATTTTCTTTAAGGTCTCTTTTTGCTTATCATCACTACCAACCCCATTCAACCAATTTATAAATTTCATAAAATTATCTCCTAAAAAATTATTACTTCCCACATGAACATCTGAAATAAATAACGCGTAACTTTCTTCCTCCAATCTTTTTTTCTCAACTACATGACAATCAGGGTAAAAAAAATCATTAACAAATAAGAAATCCCTAGTACCATTACACTTAAATCCAATAATATCATCTAAAAGTATTTCCTTAGATTTTTCATAAACTTCTTCCTTGTTTTGATTTATTAATATTTTAACACTACCTGTTAAATCTTCTACTTCTAATATTAAATTCTTATTTTTTGTTATTTGTTTGCTTGTAACAAGCCCAATTATGCAAATTTCATTATTTCCAGTAATTTTATCAATAGAAATTAAATTATCAAGTTCAGGTCTTTCCATTAATAACTTCTTCATACCATTATATCTGCTTCTAAAATGTTTAACAAAATTTCTAACCTCTAATTTTTGGCTAGCAATTATTGGTGAAGAAAGAATTTTAACATTTCCTGGAGCTATGTAGTCTTTATCATATTTTGTAACTTTCTCAGCATTATCCTCAATACTCCTTTCCTTCTTAACCTCTACAGAAATGGACACATTAACAAAATATTTATCAACTAATTTTTTCTTCTCACCATCTAATTCAAATAAAATAGGTTTTATCTTATCAATATTATCTCCAACTAAACTTTTAGTTATAATTTTCTTCCTAGAAACAACAGCTATTTTATCCAAAATCTCATTAGCCACCTCACTATCATCCAATTCATTAAGAAAATCAAGCATTTCCTTATCTAATAAAAATCCCTTTTCTAAAAATAATTTTAATGTATTGCTTTCCATTTAAACCTCTCATTGAATCATTCATAAAAAACATCCAACTTTATAAATTAAATTACAATCCTAAACTCTCTTCCAAAATTAATTTGGCTTTCTCCTTGATTCCCTTAGGTATAGCCAATTTTATCTCCCTCATCCTACCATGCCTCCCTTTACTAATAACTCTAGCATTAATCAGCCCCAACATATCTAATTCTGCAATTATATCACTAACCCTTCTTTGAGTTAATATATCTATATTTACCTTTTTACAAATAATTTCATAAAAATCAAAAATATCTCCTGTAAAAACACTATTATTTTTATCTTTTTCAACAAGTTCTATTATAGAATATAAAATCATCTGAAATTGCTTCGTACCAGTTTCAACAACATCCAAAATTTTATCCTTTTCTATTTTCTCATTAGCTAAATCTATATGCTCTACCTTAATCTTATTATTAGAACTCCTTTCAGCTAACTCTCCAGCTACTCTTAATAAGTCTAAAGCTCTTCTAGCATCTCCATGTTCTCTAGCAGCATAGGCAGCACATTTGGCAATTACTCCCTCATTAACAACATTTTGTTTAAATGCTTCATTAGATCTTTTTCTCAATATATCTTGTAACTGAACAGCATTATAAGGCGGAAAAACAATCTCTTCCTCAGACAAACTACTTCTAACTCTTTGATCAATCATATCTAAAAACCTCAAATCATTACTAATACCTACCACAATTATCTGAGTATTATTCAGTTCACTATTCAATCTTGTCAAATTATAAAGAAATTCATCACTAATCTTCTTAACTGCCTGATCAATCTCATCTAGTATCAAAATCAATAATTTTTCTTCACTATTTTCTAATATATCTAAAAACCTTAAATAAACTTGATCTGTAGGCAACCCTGTAGCAGGAACACTACCTCCTAACTTTTTAATTAATTCTGCCAAAATCCTATATTCTGTATCTGCAACCTTCTTCAATTTACAATTCAAATACTCAATCCTTAAAATTTTATTTTCAATAGACCTTTTAGATAATTCATTAGCAACATGTTGAATAGATAATGTTTTCCCGCTACCAGTTTTACCATAAATGAACAAATTACTAGTTCTTTCGCCTAATAAGGTTGGAGCCAAAATACTAGCAACACTTTTAATCTGTTCATTCCTATGAGGTATATCATCAGGAGAATGATTAGATTGTAAAACTTGTTTATCTTTAAACAAACTCCTGCTTTTTACAGAATCAAAAATCTCATCTAATTCCATTTATCGAAATTACCTCTTTTAAATTATATTTTTCCATCTCACAACCTCTAAACAATAATATTTACAAGAACATTCAAACTTTATAAATGCGATTGTTCACTCAACAATAACACCTCAATTTCTTATGGAAATTAATTTCATTCTATCATCTATAAACAATAATTTTACGCATAAATCTGCATAAGATTTATGCAAGAAAATTAACAAAATAAAACTACTAAAATAAACAACCCCCACACCTTCATTTCTATTGGAAATTTAAAATTACTTCAAGTCATTAAAAATTTTAGATTATTTTCTATAAAAATATTTAATATAGGATATTTAATATATCATATAAAACATATACTAGAATATATATATTAAAATATATAGAAATCAACATATTTTATATAAAATATACATTATATACTATAATATATATAATATAATATAATAAAGTTTATAAATAAAAATAAAATAAAAAAAATATTTTTATCATATAAATACTTCTATAAGAAATCATAGGGTGAGGGGGTTCATATCAAAATAATAACAATCACTTCAAATAATAACAAAATTACTCCTATAAATTATTAATATCAAAAATTATTATCTAATTTTATAATCATTTCTTAATAAAAATCATTATTCACATTAAATCATAAGAAAGTTTATAAAGAATAATCTTCTTCAATCCCTATGGGTATTGAAAAGAAACCTCATAAAGAAATACTTACTAAACCTGTAGTAACAAAAGAAGGTAAAAAACTAGGTGTTGTTAAAGATATTACTTTTGAAACAAGAACTGGAGAACTTATCCACATTATAATCAAAGATCCCTCAGAATATTCTGCTCAACTAAACTTGGAAAGATCACAGCAATCTGAAATACTCATTCCTTATAATTCAATAATCGCAATTGGTGATTTTGTAGTTGTTTCTGAAGAAGATTTAATGTAAAATGACAGAAACTAATGAACATTGCATTTATTCAATAAAATATAATTTAAGAGATCTAAGTAACATTTCCATTCCATTACCAAATTTTGCTTACTTAATAGGATCTAATGAGGAAGAAATTAGAAATAAATTTGATAATTCAGAAAGAGAAAAATTAATAGAATTCTATGGTGATAATTATAGAGTAGGTTATGCGGGAAAAATTGAAAGAATAGAAACTCCTGGTTTTAAATTAACCCCTACAAATACAGATAATAATCGACTTGAAGAAAGATTAGATACTTCTAACCTTATATCTGCAAATCCTTAATAAATTATAACAATCTTTAAAAACTAACCCTTCCCATTAATCATATCAAAATTAACATTAAAATGAGGATAATCGGATTCAACTTAACAAAAATTCTTGCAGAGAGACAAGAAGAAGATGGCCAGGGAATTAGGGTCGATCAAAATATTGATATTAAAGATATTAAGGAAGAAAAAATTCCTATAACTAATAATAAGGCATTGAAAATAAAATTTACACTTACAGTTACATATTCTAAGGATTTTGGAAAAATAGAATTAGAAGGCAGTATTATGACTCTTCCTGATACTGAGGAATTTAAATCGATTATGGATTCTTGGAAAGATAAAAAAATTCCTGAGAATATGAGGTTAGGAATTTTTAATTTTATAATGGTTAAATGCAATGTCAAAGCACTATATCTAGAAGATGAAATGAATATGCCATTACATGTTCCAATGCCTCGTTTAACAAAAGAAATTCCCAAAAAAGAATAATCAAATCAACTTACTCAATTTTCCAAAGTTATACTCTCTTTTTTCATCATCATTATATATTATTACTTCAAATTTCATTATATCTTTATACTTAATAAATGAAAATTTATCATTTTCATTTTTAAGATTATTCAAATTAGAACCATATTTTATATCTGAAAAACTTGGAAAAATAATAACATTCTTCTTTTTCCATTTCCCCTTTAAAAAACATTTAAATCTTTCATGTTTATAATCATCACTAAGAGTTATCGACGGGTGCCAGTGTCCAAACAACAACCAATCAGCATCCAAACACTGTTCAAACATCTTATCTCCATGCAAAAAACAATATTTCTTACTATCTATTTCAATAATGAAATATTCATTAAGATCAATATTTCTTTTTTTAACGATAGGTTCCAAAATATTATCATGATTTCCCTTAACAACCATTATCTTTGCTCCCCTAGATTTAACCTTGATATAATCAAATAAACTGAGGGTTTCTCTCCATTCAATATCAGTTATTCCACTAAAGAAATGCTTAACATCTCCCAATAAAACAACTCTCTTTAACCTAACCCCTAACTCCTTAATATCTTCAAATATACCCTCTAACTTCTCAATAATATTCTCCAATTGAACCTGCCCAATACTCCTCCCAAATCTCTCATCATACCCAATATGTAAATCTCCAATTACTAAGGTATCTTTTATTAAGATACAGTCATGTAGGAATTTTAGATTATCTTTCATATAAAAAAACACAGTTCTTAATATAAAAACCTAATTATTTTCCTTATTCCTACTAACCCACCACTCATCATCCTTATTTGCAAACCACCAAGAATCAGAATCAGTTTCCAAAATTTTTTCACCAATCATTTTTCCATTCTCTGTTTTTAATCTTTTTATTGCCGGTTTTATCCAAATCAAAGCTTTAGAATTACCATTATCTGCTTGTTCTTTTAATGATAAAATCCATTCAATATTATCGGCATCCTTAGCCAAAATAGCCTCACGACTTTCTCTATTTTCATATTCTGTTAATATTTCTTTAAAATCTTCACCAAAGGGCAAGGTTTTTGTTAAATCCTGCAATGCCTCCTCCTCTTTCCTTTCAACATATTTTTGATGAACATAATTTAAATCTGAGATTCTTGTTTCAGTTATATCATGAAACAAACACATTTTTAAAACTTTCAACATATCAATATTTTTTTCAAGAGAAGCTAGAGCATATCCTATAAAAATAACTCTATTAGTATGTTCTGATACACTTTGATTGCCACTCCCTAAAAAATGAAATCCGCTTCTAGGAGTTTTAGATAATATCCCTACCTCAAATAAAAATTTTACTATCTCATCCATAAAAAAACATCTACACCTTACTATATAAACATATATTCATTTAACAAACAATTGGTCCAAATCATTCCCCAATCTCTTTCATCCGAAGAAATCTCTGATTTTTAGGAGACGAGAAATCTATTCACCGATTTCTCGTAAAATTTCCTTATGCATTCTCTTCAAAAATTTCATCTTATCTTCTATCTTTAACAAATCACTATAACCTTGCATAACTAAATTCAAAGCAAATGGGCTAGGCAATTTAGTATGAATTTTATCTATTTTTACTTTCCCATCCTTAATCCATCCCAAAACCATTTTAGCATTATCTATATCCATTAAATCCTCTAATACCTCTCTCCTAGCCTCCTTCAAGATAGGAAAATCTCTACTTATTTTATTAATAGCACTCAATAAGAAAAAACTATTCATTTGTTGCTTCCCAACACTTTTGCTTCTACCCTTATAATTTCTTAAAATCATTAAACTTCTAGCCGCACAATGCCTAAAACGCCTTTTCAAAACTTCAGTCTTTGAGATAGCCTCTTCCAAAGCCTCTTGTAAATTATCAACGCTCAACAAATTCAATGCTTCCTCAATAGGCAAATTCTCTCCAGCAAAATAAAACCCATTATCATTAATTCCAATCTCAATATCTCTTCCAACCTTATGTCCCATCAATAACCCTAAAGCCCGCGAAAGTGCATCATTAACTCTTCTACCATACAAACTATGAAAAATCACATAATTCTTCTCACCCTTATAATGCTCTACTAATATTCTATCACTATGAGGCAATTTAGCAAATTTATACTGCTCATAAAAATAATTATAAATACTTCTAGCAGCACCATCTCCAAGATAGCAATGTTCTTTGATAAATTTTACAATCTCTAATTTCTTTATCTTCTTTTCAAATCTATCATTAACCATTTTTCTAAATTTACCAATTTCAACAGCAGAATCAAAACTCAATGGCATTTGTTCAGAGAACCAACTAGGGATTGTGGGATTTCTTTTAATACCATCCTTAACATAGGCCTTCATACCTTTAGTATAAAGAAATTGATACTTCCTACCCCCTAAAACAAACACATCTCCGGGCTTCATTTTCTCTAAAAATGGTTCATCAACCATTCCTACTTTATTTCCTCTTCTTTCACCCTGTCCAATAACAACTGTAACAAAACTTTCTTCAGGAATAGTGCCTATATTAGTCATATAAATAACTCTGGCCAACTTACCCCTCTTACCTAATTGCTTGGTTTCTTTATCATACCATATCTTTGCATAAACATTCCTATGCTCTAATGCATACTCTCCAGCCAAATAACTAATAACAGACATAAAATCTTCTTTATTCAATTCAGAATAACAATAACTCTTTTTAATCATCTTAAACATCTCATCTATATCCCAAATTTTCTGAATACACATACCATATATTTGTTGACTTAAAACATCTAAACAATTTCTAGGAATATGTATCTTATCAATCCTCTTTTCAACACATTCTTTATTCAAAATACTACATTCGACCAAATCATCTCTATCTAATACTAAAAATCTACCCTTACTTATATCATGCAACTTATGTCCAGCCCTTCCAATTCTTTGCAGAGCCCTTGCACTACCTTTTGGACTGCCTAACAATACTACAAGATCAATATAACCTATATCAATACCTAATTCTAAACTAGAACTTGTAACTACTACTTTTAATTCACCCTTTCTCAATTTTTCCTCAATCTCAAATCTATATTCCTTACTTAATGAAGAATGATGAGCGCCAATATTTTCAATATAATTTTCAGGGAACATATCTTTCAAATGGTTAATAACTCTTTCAGTACCTGCTCTAGTATTCGTAAAAACAACAGTGGTCTTATGTTCTTGAATTAACTTATCTAACAATCCATACATTGAATTATACATCTCATTACTGTCCACATTTATTAGATCCTTGACACCTGTTAGAACCTTAACATCTGTAGTTTTATTTGCCTTAACTTCTGAGATTAAACAATCTCTGCCCTTACCAACTAAAAAATTGGCAATTTTATCTATTGGAGCAACAGTAGCACTTAACCCTATTCTTACGGGAGTTATATTGCTCAATTCCTCTAACCTTTCCAAACTTATACTAAGATAAACGCCACGTTTATTATCAAGAGAATGAATTTCATCAATAATTACAAACTCAACACTGAAAAATAACTCAATAAACTTCTTAGTTGTAAGGGTAATAGCTAAACTTTCAGGAGTTGTAATAAAAATATGTGGAGGTTTCCTTAACATCTTTGCCTTTTCAGCAGGAGTAGTATCTCCTGTTCTCAATCCAACACGAATATCTTGCAACTCTATACCCTTACTTTCTGCAAGTTCTCTAATTTCAGCAAGAGGGCGCTCAAGATTAACAAATATATCATTATTCA
>Ga0187827_10006293_pt1 | contig 13618 bp, 6 predicted proteins | sample ETNtaG_39_FD_167969 | JGI IMG/M metagenome (GOLD analysis project Ga0187827, IMG submission 167969) | Marine microbial and viral communities from oxygen minimum zone, Eastern Pacific Ocean - ETNP2014_SV_150_PacBio MetaG (Illumina Assembly) | ecosystem: Environmental > Aquatic > Marine > Hypoxic... | reverse complement strand
GTGGTGTTGAATTTGATCTTTATCCATCTGAAATTATGAGCGGTGTAACCGTTTATAAAACACCTAATGCTAGCCTTGAAGGTGAAGGTATTGCTGGTGTTATTGATTTACAAACCATCAAACCACTAAACCAAGATGGTCGTGTTATTCAGTTTAACGGTACTTATGAGAAAACCAGTTTTGATAAGTTAAACCCTGATGGCGACGACGATGGTTTAAAAGGCACTTTCTTCTTCATGGATCAATTTGCTGATGATACCTTAGGTGTTGCTTTTGCCTACACTACCATGACATCGCCAAACCAAGAAAAACGCTGGAATGCATGGGGATACCCAGAGTTTGAAGCAAACGGTCAACAGTATTCTATTTTAGGTGGTGCTAAGCCATTTGTACGTTCTTCTACGCTAGAGCGTGATTCTGCTATGCTAGTCATTGAATCAGCACCAACTGATGATTTAAAAATGACGTTTGATGCCCTTTATGTCGACTTTTTAGACACCAAAAGATTACGTGGTATTGAAGTACCATTTGCTTGGGGTCAAGGGTCTCTATCAGCCCAAAACATTGATGAAGCGACTGGTTTCATCACTGAAGGTAGCACAGAAGGACAGCGCGTAGTTGTACGTAATGATTTTGAAGAGCGTGATGCGGAATTAATGTCGTTAGGTTTCAATGCTAATTGGGTTGTTGCCGATGAGTGGACTTTAGACTTTGATGCTAGCTACTCAAAAGTTAAGAAAGATACTTGGAGTATTGAAAGTTACTCAGGCACTGGTCGCGGCAACGATCGTGGTGCTGCTGATACTTTAGGTTATGTCTTTAACTCAGGCAATACCGGCGCAACTTTCTCTCACGGCTTAGATTACAGTGATTACAACCTTATTCAGCTGGGTGGTCCACTAAGCTGGGGTTGGAGTGGTGCACTTAATGAAAAATACGGCGTTGTTGGCACAGAGTATGAAAACCAATTACAGGACGGCTTTATTAACGCACCAAGCATTGATGATGAATTGACTTCATTAAAACTTGCCGCTAGCCAAGAAATCGATTCAGATTTTATCACCGATATTTCTTACGGTGTTGCTTATCGTGAGCGTGAAAAAACTAAAAACTCTGAAGGTTATTTTATGACCTTAAGCAGTTTTAGCTATCCAGATAACCCAGGCACACTAGTAGTGCCTGAAGAATACCGTGTAGGCAGTGCTAACTTAGACTTTATCGGTATGGGTGACATGATTGCCTACGATACTAATGGTCTTATCAACGATGGTTACTATGATCTACTTGCAGAAAGTTTAACCAGTGATAAACATGCCACTAAATCGTGGACTGTAAACGAAAAAGTGATGTCAGCGTTTGTTCAAGCTGAAATTGCTACTGAAGTAGGCGGCATGGAATTAACGGGTAATGCCGGTATTCGCTATGTTTATACCGACCAATCATCACAGGGTAATGCTTTTAATACCGTTGATGGTGTGGTGGTTACTGAGCCAACAGATGTTAGCCATGATTACAGCCACTTCTTACCTAGCCTTAACTTAACGTTAAAAATTGATGATGCTCAATCAGTTCGCTTTGGCGCAGCAAAAACAATTTCTCGTGCCCGTTTAGATGAAATGAATGCTTCATACAGCGCAAACTACTTTGGTGGTGACATTAACTCAAAACCTGATGGTAATGGTAATTACTGGAGCGTTAGTGGTGGTAACCCATCATTAGAGCCTAAAGAAGCCATAGGACTTGATTTATCTTATGAAAACTACTTCAGTGACGAAGGTTACTTCTCTGTAGCTTTATTCCACAAAGACTTGAAAAACTGGATTTTTGATGGAAAATATCAAGTAGATATGACAGGTGTTGCCGATCCAGCAACAGGTAATATGCCTATTGCAAGTCATTCTACAGCTACGGGTAATGGTAAAGTCAATGGTGGTGAAGGAACCTTGTGGGGTTATGAGGTTTCAGCCACCTTACCATTTAACGTTATCTCTGAATCACTTGATGGTTTTGGTGCAATCGCCAGTTACACGGGTGTTAAGTCTGATATTAAAGATCACAATAATATGGACTTTGAATTACCGGGACTTTCAAAGGAAATTTCAACCTTTACTTTCTACTATGATAACAACGGTTTCTCTGCCCGTGCCAGCATGCGCCATCGTGACGACTTCAAAGGTGATGTTTACGGTTTAGGCTTTGACACAGTCCAAGTTGATATTGTTGGCGAAACCGTTTGGGATGCTCAAATTGGTTTTGACTTTGGTGAAGCAGGCTATGAAAGCTTAGACGGTCTGTCAATCTTCTTACAAGGTTATAACTTAACTGAAGAGCCGTTTACTTCACTACAAGGTGATAACGCACTACAAGTTCGAGATTACCAAGATTACGGTAGCTCTTACTTGTTAGGTTTCAGCTATAAAATGTAATTAAAAATCACGTAGTCAATATATGCTACAAGTTAATTTGAAAGCCCTTGTATGCTCAGTACAAGGGCTTTTTTTTAACTTATACTGATACAAATACCGAATAAATAGTTGAGGGAATTATGAACAAAGATAAAATTCAAAATGTTGTCGTTGTTGGTGGTGGTACTGCCGGTTGGATGACATCGTCACTACTGGCAAAAGTACTCGGCAAAACCCTCAACATTACCCTTATTGAGTCTGACAAAATTGGTATTGTTGGCGTAGGTGAAGCAACCATTCCCCCGATTGTAAACTTCAACAGCGCTATTGGTATCGATGAAAAAGAATTTATAAAAGCCACCCAAGGCACGATAAAACTGGGCATTGAATTTAATAACTGGAATAAAGAGGGTGACAGCTATATGCATGCTTTTGGCAGCATAGGTAAAAAATTTCCTTTTTGTGATTTTCACCACTTTTGGCAAAAAGCTCAACAGCTAGAAAATGGCAGTAACAACATTGATAGCAATAGCTTTTGGGATTACTCATTAAATTATCAAGCCGCAAAACAGAGCAAATTTGCCCCGGTTAATAACATTCCAAATACCAACTTACCAGGGCTAGCCTATGCCTATCATTTCGATGCTGGCTTGTACGCTAAATTTCTGCGACAACATGCACAAGGCATGGGCGTTAAACGCATTGAAGGCATGATCACACAGGTAAATCAACACCATGACACTGGCTTTATCGAAAGTGTACAACTTGAAGACGGCACAAGCGTTAAAGGTGATTTATTTGTCGATTGTACCGGCCTTGCCGCCTTATTAATTGAAAAAACCTTAAGCACAGGTTACGACGACTGGTCACATTGGTTACCCTGTAATCGCGCTATGGCAGTACCTTGTGAGCGTACTGAAAATACTGAACCATACACGCGTTCTACCGCCCACAAAGTTGGCTGGCAGTGGCGTATTCCACTACAACACAGAACAGGCAATGGTTTAGTCTACTCAGACAAACACATGAGTGACGAAGAAGCCAAAGAAGTTTTACTGAACAATTTAGATGGCAAACCACTAGCTGAACCAAAAGTAGTTCCTTATAAAACAGGCCGTCGCCGTAAACAATGGAATAAAAATGTCGTATGTATTGGCTTAGCCAGTGGTTTTTTTGAACCGCTAGAGTCAACCAACATTCATTTAATACAAACGGCAGCGATTCGCTTAGTGAAGTTTTTCCCTCATAATGGTATTAATATTGAGGAAATAAATGAGTTTAACCGACAATCAAAAATAGAATCTGAAGGTATTCGCGATTTTATTATTTTGCATTACAAACTCAATAGTCGTGGTGACAGTGAGTTTTGGCGGGCTTGTCAGCGCATGGATGTACCCGAGTCATTAATTAATAAGATCCAACTTTTTAATAAAACTGGTAAAGTATTCTGTAATCCTGATGATTTATTTACTGAAATCGCTTGGCAACAAGTCATGATAGGTCAAGGCATTGTGCCCAAAGATCACCACCCACTCGTAGATACTTTAACAACCGAGCAGGTGAATGATTTAATGAATAACTTAACAACGTTAATCAATCGCACAGTAGAAAAACTGCCTAGACATGATGAGTTTTTAACATCGATTTAGGGTATTCTCCACAAGCCAACAAGCCATGCCAAATGATATTAGCATGGCTATTAACATATTATCATAGTGGGTTTTATTTCAGATATTACTTATTAAAATCATAAAGCGAATAGCTGATAAATTCCAACTAAAACCCAGCATTAACAATATATTAATAACAAGTGACGCCCACCATTTTGATCAAGTAAGAAAAAGTCACATACTCTAGGGCTGTTGAATACTTCGCCATTAGGCCTTGGCTTAAGGAGAAAATATGTTAATAATCTACTTTGATAGAAAATAATTACCCACTTACCCGATCACAAGGAGTCTTTGTGCTTACTTCTATATTAGCCGAAACTACCAAAGAAAATAGTACCTCTCTTGCTCCGAGCAACTTATTAAAAAATGAAATGGATCAAGTTGCTAATATCTACAATATAATCGTTGAGTTTTTTACCAATTATAGTTTCCAACTCATTGGCGCCATCATTATTTTTGTTTTTGGCTACATCGTAGCAGGGAAAATATCGGCTTGGGTATTACGATTATGCCAAAAGCATAAACTCGATATCACCTTAAGTCAGTTTTTAGCTAACACCACAAAAATGCTGATTGTAATAATGATAACCATTGTTGCCTTAGGTAAGTTAGGAATTAGTGTCACGCCATTTATTGCTGCCATTGGTGCTGTCTCTTTAGGTGCTGGGTTAGCATTACAAGGCTTATTAGCTAACTATGCTGCTGGTTTTAACATTATTCTTATCAGGCCGTTTGTAGTTGGTGATACCATCACTGTTCATGGTGTTACTGGGGTTGTTGAAGAGGTATTGCTTGCCTATACACTGTTAAAAAATGAAGACGATGTTTTAATCACTATTCCCAATAAACATATCGTCGGTGAGATTTTGCATAATTCACAGCACGATTCATTACTGGAGTTGAAAGTAGGTATTGCTTATCAGCATAACCCATTAGAGGTTGTAAAACTGCTTGAAGAGGCCATTTTAAGGCTAGGAGTTAGTGGAAAAAACAGAAAGTTGCAAATAGGCATTGATGAATTTTCCGACAGCGCTATCACTATCGCTATTCGTTTATGGACGCCAACTATTAATCTTTATGAAGCTAAATATAAAGCTTATGCCTGTATTTATAAGGCGTTAGAGGCTGAGAATATAACCATTCCATTCCCACAGCGCGATGTACATGTCCATCAAGTAGCCAAATAACACTAAACAAAAGCCGATAGCTAACTATCGGCTTTTGGGATTCCTAAATCGTGAGCATCTCCGTTTATCCTAAGCTTATCTGTTCGCTATGAGCACGGACAGCCCTTTATCAGGACTCTAAATAATCAGATAAATACCATTAATCTAGCCAAAAGAGGACTATTTCAAACAAATTAGTCAAGCTGGTAAATAGCAAAACTCAATGGCGCAATATTGTCTTTATCGCCAGCTGTTGATTGATAAAGCAATGTTGCTTCTTTTGCGTTATCAACAACATCAATGCTTTGTGCTGTTGTTGCCGTATTAAATATCACCATAAGTTTTTGTTGTGCTCCTGCTAATGAGTAATTTCTTTCAATAGCAAAAAGCCCTGGTTTCTCTTTTGAGTAAAGCGTTGTTTGTTGGCCAAATCGTAATGCTGGGTATTGCTGATATAGCTCAGCATATTTAGCAAAGGCATTATAAAACAAATGATTAACATCAAAGTTATCTTCTGCCGTTGTTTTATCGGTCGCTAATAAATCATCATCATTATAACTGGCAACAAATGATGGCATCATGTCTTGGCGTGAAGCCTGATCACCGCCATCACCAACAAAACCTTGTTCGTCACCATAATATATGACTGGCACACCACGACTAAAATATAACATTGCATGCGCTAGTAGGTTACGTTTTATTTGTTCTTGTTCACTGTAGTTATGCTTACTTTCTCTTAAAAAATGAGCAAAACGTCCCATATCGTGGTTACCGGTAAAGTTCACCAGTTGGTTTGCATCAGTATTGTCTATATCATTATGTGCTGTTTGATAAAAATAATCTTGCGCAAATAGTTTGGCAAATTCATCAGTACCTTTTTGATCAACCAAGGTACTTCGTATCGCTCCTTGCAGAGCAAAATCAAGAATTGATGGTATTTTCCCTTGTGTGGTAAAGCGACTTAATTCTTCAGGGTTAAAACTATATACTTCACCGTACATAAAGAAGTTTTGTATACCCAATGATTTGGCATGTTTAATTAGCGCAGGTGAAAATGCTTGCCAAAATGCCATATTGACATGTTTAACCGTATCAATACGAAAGCCATCAGGCTTAAATTCTGTAATAATGTTTTTATAAATATCTATCATGCCATCAACGACTGTTTCACGGTTGGTGTTGAGATCATCAAGACCAGAAAAATCTCCCCTAATCGCGCTTTCACCTGCCCAGTTCGAATCACCTTGGTTATGATAAAGGCTCACATCGTTAAGCCACGCTGGTACTTTTAACGTTTCATCACCTGTTGGAATTACTGGTGTATATGTGTCACCGCTAACAAGCTGCTCAACCGATTTAAATGGACAATCTTCCCCCTTCTCTTGAATTAACCAGCCTAAACCGTCTTCTCCGTGACACTCTTTGTATTTAATCACATCAGCGGTGTGGTTAGTAATAATATCAAAAAACACTTTAATATTGCGTTTGTGTGCTTGGTCAATAAAGTGTTTTAAATCAGTATTACTGCCAAGATGGGGATCTATTTCAGTAAAATCTAAAATCCAATAGCCGTGATAACCTGAGGTACCCGACTGCATGGCTCTATTGCGCAAAATAGGCGTTAACCAAATAGCAGTAATCCCCATGTTATCCAGATAAGGGAGCTTTTCAGTTAACCCTACAAGATCACCGCCGTGATACATACCCTTGTGTGTTTTATCTAAGCCACCATGAGATAAAGCTCGTTTTTTATCCGAGACATTGGCACCTAAATCATTACTCGGATCGGCATTATAAAAACGATCTGGCAAGACAAAATAAAATACTTCATCTTGAAATTTTCTCTGTTGATAAGGCGTTAAAGTAGCCGCTTTAGCAATGAATTGATTATTCGTTTGCACAGCAACACGCTGCGTTTTTTGTTCTTGAGATATAGCTTTCAAAGACGATGAAATAAGCAAAGTCAGTACTAAGCTAACTACGATTGAGATATTAGTAAATGATTTCATATTATGATTCTTTAAAAAACAGTAAAAATATAGCATTCTAACAATTACAGTTCAGCATAAAAACTTGCAAAAGCAGGTAGTTGTAATTCACCTTGGTCAACACTAGCACTTAGTAAATGATGATCACTAAGTATCGTAAATTTATCAATTTCAAGGTTTAAACTGGTTAATGAAAGCTGTTGCTCGTGTGTACTTAAATTGAAACAGACTAGTATTTTAGTTCCTTGATAGTGCCTCTCAAAAGCAAGTATAGGCTCAGGTGTTTGTAATAAAACAATATCACCGTAAAGCAATGAGGGTTGTTTTTTACGCCATAGAGTAAAGTGACGATAACTATTTAATACCGAATCAGCTTGTTTATCTTGTACATCTACCGATTTATTTACATGCTCAGCAGACATCGGTAACCAAGGTTTAGCTGAGCTAAATCCTGCATTGGTTTGTTCTTTTTGCCACGGGTGGGGTGTACGACATCCATCGCGTCCTTTAAATTGTGGCCAAAAGGCAACACCGTATGGATCTTGAATATCTTCATAAGCGATATCCGCTTCAGTTAGCCCTAATTCTTCCCCTTGATAACTACACACACTGCCTCGCAATGAAGAAATCATAGCAAAAAGCATTTTTGCAAAATCTGCACTTTGATACCCCCCCCAACGAGAAACAACACGCTCAACATCGTGGTTAGATATAGACCAGCATGGCCAGCCGTCAGACACGCTACTTTCAAGAGATTGTACAACTTGTTTTATATAAGCTGCGGTAAAATTTTCAGTTAACAAATCAAAGCTATAACCCATATGTAATCGACTATCACCTTGGGTATACTCCGCCATGGTTTTTAATGAATCTTCAGAAGAAATCTCTCCTAGTGCCACAGTGCCGGGGTACTTATCAAGCAAAGCGCGAATTGATTCAATAAAGGCTAGGTTTTCATCTTGAGTGTTATTGTAATAATGATATTGATAAGCATATGGATTCTTTTCATCAAAACCAATGCTTTGGCGTAACTCTTTTGGTTTTGCGGGGTTATCTCTAAGCTGCGCATCATGAAAGCAAAAGTTAATAGCGTCAAGTCTAAAACCATCAACGCCACGCTTTAACCAAAATTCAACGTTATCAAGTACGGCTTTTTGAACATCAGGGTTATGGAAGTTTAAATCAGGCTGGCTTGATAAAAAGTTATGCAAATAATACTGCTGACGACGTGGCTCCCATGTCCAACCGCTACCACCAAAAATTGATAACCAATTATTAGGTGCTGTGCCATCTTCTTTGGCATCAGCCCATATATACCAATCAGCTTTGTCATTTGTTTGATCTTCGCGACTCTCAATAAACCATTGATGTTGATCTGAGGTATGGCTAAGCACCTGGTCAATCATTATCTTAATGCCTAAAGCATGCGCTTTTTCAATTAACTCATCAAAATCATCAAGCGTACCAAAAATAGGGTCTATATCGCGATAATCACTAATGTCATAGCCAAAATCTTTCATGGGTGATTTAAAAAATGGTGAAATCCATATCGCATCTACACCTAGGCTTGCTATGTAGTCTAATTTGGTAATAATACCGGGTAAATCACCAATACCATCATGATTAGCATCATTAAAGCTACGCGGATATATCTGATAAATAACTGCTCCACGCCACCACATTTGTTCACTCATTTAAAACCCCGGTAAATTTTTTGCTAGCTAAAAATCTTACGCTAGCTCATTGTTATTAATTACTCTTAAAGAGAATACGCAATAAAAAAGGTAGGTAACAGGCTTTGCATACGTATGTATTCGTATAAAAAGAAAATGCATACGTATGTATCACTTTGAATCAATCAGCTAAGCTTAAACAAACACCTGCATACGTATTCAAGATGTAGCAATAAGCTAACTAAGGTTATTATCACTGTAAATACATATAAATTTAGGGGATTTCCTTGCGTTTACTTGCAAAAAAAACACAAGCGTATTTTTTTATAATAGTGTTATTAACGTGCATTTTCTGCCAAAACTTTGTCCAAGCAAAGTCGACTAATAATCACTATGTTAGCCATAAGCTAATCAATAACAGTATTGTCATTACCACACAGCAAAAGCAGGTAACTCTTACAGGTTATGGTCATGCTATTGAAGTGTTATACCAGAGTATTCCTGTAATTAACGACACCCCTATGCTCCCTTCATTTGCAATTAAAGAGGATGCAATAGCACAAACTTTTACTGTCGTTAATCAAAAAAAACAATTAATAATAGCAAGCAACGCACTCAAGGCTGTTATAACTAAAGCGCCTTTTACTATTAGCTTTTACCAGGGCGACAAATTACTGATTGCCGAAGAAGTAGGATTTTTCACTGGTTCTAACCAAGTAAAGCAAGCAAATGAAAAAAGAAAAGAAACTGAAAAAATAAAAGGCTTTCGTTTTAATATTTCAGACACAGAAAAATTACTAGGTGGTGGGGAACGAGTATTAGGCATGGACAGACGAGGTCATCGTCTTCCGTTATATAATAAAGCTCACTATGGCTATACCACACAGTCAAACCAAATGAACTTTGGCTTGCCAGCAGTGATGTCGAGTAACAAGTATATTCTTCTTTTTGATAACTCTGCTAAAGGTTGGCTCGACTTAGCAAAAACAGAAAAAAACATACTTCAATTTGAAGCAATTAATGGGCGTACCGCTTATATAGTTATTTCGGGTAACAGCTACCCACAGCTGATACATAACTATGTTAACCTCACGGGTAAACAACCTATGCCACCTCGCTGGGCACTCGGAAATTTTGCTTCTCGTTTTGGCTACAGAACTGAACAGGAAGTTAGGGATACAGTAAAAAAGTTCATTGATTTAGACTTCCCTCTTGATGCACTTGTTCTTGATTTGTATTGGTTTGGCAAAGACATTAAAGGTCATATGGGCAACCTCGACTGGGATAAAAAATCATTTCCCCAGCCTAAAAAAATGATAGCAGATATCAACAAACAAGGGGTTAAAACTGTACTGATAACCGAACCTTTCGTACTGACAAGTTCTTCTAAGTGGCAGGATGCAGTGGTTAAAAATGCGCTAGCTAAAACGAATAATGGCAATACAAAACGTTTTGATTTTTACTTTGGCAATACCGGTCTAATTGACATTTTCAATCAAGATGGTAGAAACTGGTTTAACAATATTTATCAAGAGCTTGCAAACTACGGAGTCACTGGCTGGTGGGGAGATCTAGGGGAGCCAGAAGTTCACCCAAGTGATACCTTACATACGTTAGATAACGGCCACGTTGTTAATGCTGACGCCATTCATAATGTCTATGGACATCAATGGGCAAAAATGATTTTTGATAATCAATTAACAACTTTCCCTAATGAACGTCCATTTATCTTAATGCGATCAGGTTTTGCTGGTTCGCAACGCTACGGTATGATCCCTTGGACTGGCGACGTAAGTCGCTCGTGGGGTGGTTTAAAACCACAGGTTGAACTCAGCTTACAAATGGGTTTATTTGGTATGGGTTATACCCACTCTGATTTAGGTGGTTTTGCTGGTGGAGAAACATTTGATAAAGAAATGTATATTCGCTGGTTACAATACGGTGTATTCCAACCTATTTATCGTCCACATGCCCAAGATAACATTGCCCCTGAAGTTGTTTTTCATGATCAAGAAACGCAAGATATTTTACGAAAATTCATTAAGTTACGATATAAGCTACTGCCTTATAATTACACCCTAGCCTATAAAAATAGTTCTACAGGTATGCCGCTTATGCGTCCACTATTCCTTGAGCAAGGGCTTAAAAATGAAGATGCCTTCAGTTTGATGGATAATGCTATCAGTTACTTTTGGGGAGATGCTTTTTTAATAACGCCCGTTGTCGATGCTGGGGTGAAATCTGTCTGTGTAAACCTACCTAAAGGCGTTTGGTTTGACTATTTCACCGGCACTAAACATCAAGGAGCGCAAATTATTGACATGGAAACGAACCTAGAAACCCTGCCAGTGCTAGTTCGCGCCGGGTCATTTATTCCGATGATTGATGATATTCAATCTACTCAAGACTACGACAGTAGCAAGCTGACACTTCACTATTATGCTGATGAATCGGTAAAAAATAGTAAGGGTGAAATGTATGAAGATGATGGTGAAACGTTTCAAGCTAACGCACAAGGCTTTTTTGAGTTACTATCCTTTAAAGCCAATCAACAAAGTGGCAAATTAACGATTCAATTATCAAGAAATGATAACCATTATGTTGACATGCCACAAAGCAGAGAAATGACTGTAGTCATCCATAATTGGCAGCACCAACCAACTAATGTCATGGTAGGTAAAAAACAAGTGAAGAACATCAATTGGACTAAAAAAGCACAACGCTTAACAGTTAAGTTTAATTGGCAGCACCAAGATTTAACGCTAGATGTTCAGTAAAAATCCGTACAGAAGTGAGCCCTAACAATGAACACAGTAGATAAAACTATCATTAACTTAATTGCCGATATTGGTGGCACAAACATTCGCCTTGCTCAAGCAGATCAGCAAAGTGATGCCAAATTTACCAATATTGAAACGTATCAATGTGCCGAGTTTGATAGCCTAGCAGATGTTATTTCTCTCTATATTGATAATAAAGATCTAAATAACGCGACAATCAATGCTTGTTTAGCAATCGCTTGCCCTGTTGATGACGATATTATTTCAATGACCAACTTACCATGGCAGTTTTCACAGCAAGCGTTAATAAAAAGGCTTAATTTAAATAGTTTAACCATGATCAATGACTATACCGCCATTGCGATGGCAATTCCGCTGTTAAACGATAATCAAAAAGTAAAAGTTGGGGGTGGCGAAACAGTTGCTGACAAGCCAATTGCCGTATGTGGTCCAGGAACTGGCCTTGGTGTTGCCAATTTAGTCCCCGTTAATGGTCAATGGCATTGCTTTAGCGGTGAAGGCGGCCATACTGATTTTGCTGCAGTTGACGATGTTGATATTCAAGTATTGCACTTTTTACGCAATATCAAGCAAAGAGTTTCATATGAACAGCTTTTATCTGGCTATGGCTTAGAGCAAATTTATCAAGCACTTTGCGCTATTAACCAACACGACACCAAGTTGCTTAGCGCGAAAGATATTAGTACTAACGCCCTTGATGGCAGCTGTTCTATTTGTGCGCAAGCATTAGCACAATTTTGTAAAGTTTTAGGTAGCTTTGCAGGAAACTTAGCACTTACCATGAATAGCCAAGGCGGTGTTTATATTGCCGGGGGTATTGTACCAAGGTTTGTTGAATACTTTAAAAACAGTGGCTTTAGAGCACGTTTTGAAACTAAAGGACGTTTATCCCACATTACCGTACAAACACCTACTTATGTTATTACTGAGCAGCAACCAGGATTGCTTGGCGCTGCCGCATTCTTACTGCAGGGTAACTAGCACAATATTCATTCCACTGAATACGTATGTAAGAGATAGCTGTTCTTAACTAAAATTAGTATATTGAGATTATTGAAATGATTCGCCTTTGCTAGTATGAATATCCTGTGATTTTTTTCATTCCAATAGCCTTATTGTTTGATATTTGCCTTGTTTTATTAGGCTATGAGCACTCTTAACGGGTGCTTTTTCTATTAAGTTCATAATTAATAATATAAGAGTCCGCTACATGACCACGAGTAATACAAGTACTACTTCTCAAAAACCTCACCTAAGCTTTTGGCAAATATGGAATGTCAGTTTTGGCTTTTTAGGCGTGCAAATTGGTTTTGCCTTACAAAATGGTAACGTCAGCCGTATATTATCTGATTTAGGTGCTGATCTTTCTTCATTATCACTCTTTTGGTTAGCGGCACCTATTATGGGCTTGTTGGTACAACCGATTGTCGGTGCTTTATCAGATCGAACATGGAATAGCATGGGTCGACGCTTGCCCTTTGTTTTTGGTGGAGCACTAGTTGCGGCCACCGCGATGATTTTACTTCCAAACGCGTCAATGGTTGTTGCTTTTATCCCTCCGATTATTGTTGGTTTATTAATATTTGCCATTAAAGATGCGGCATTTAACGTAACGTTTCAACCGTTTCGTTCGCTCGTTGCTGATATGGTGCCCGCCGAACAACGTAACTTAGGTTATTCGGTTCAAACACTGTTAATTAATATGGGTGCGGTAGTTGGTTCAATTCTTCCTTTCGTGTTAACTAACGTGATTGGTTTAGATAATGCATCTGTACAGGGTAAAGTTGCACCATCGGTCATTTGGGCATTTTATATTGGCGCCACGGTCTTACTGGGCTCTGTATTATGGACAGTATTTAGAACAAAAGAATACAAACCGGAAGATTATTACGCTTATCAAAATTTAGATGCTGAA